>ERZ1673751.24-NODE-24-length-271658-cov-44.045879_pt1 | contig 271658 bp, 191 predicted proteins | sample MGYA00580202_ERZ1673751 | MGnify/ENA primary metagenome ERZ1673751 (study PRJEB41218, sample SAMN15661780) | gut metagenome | host: Homo sapiens | place: Canada: London | collected 2015-08-20/2019-03-30 | study: EMG produced TPA metagenomics assembly of... | reverse complement strand
TCCCTTGTACAATATCTCCTTGCAGGAATTTATGTGCCATATAGCCGCAATAAAAGGGATTCTTGAATAGTTCAGATAGCTTTTGTTTGCAGATGTGCAGTCCTTCTGCTGCCAGTCTGTGCCTGATTTCTTCATTGGATAACTTGTTATTTGCCTTCCAAAGGAACGCTTTCCGAATTAACTTACCTTCTTCATTGATAGTGATAATTTGTTCCTTCTTGGTCGTTTTTTGGTCATATCCTCTAGGGGCTTTTCCAATCCATCTTCCTTTTAATAACGCTTTTACACTGTTTTCAATGGTAGTTGCCCGTTTTTCGTCATTCTGAAACCTTGCATTTGCTAGTTCCATGAGTTGCATATACTTTCCTACTGGAGTGCGTGGGTCATAGTTGGAAGTTGCAGATACTACGTATGCTCCTCTCGCCTCAACTTCTTCAATGATAGTTGTACTTCCCGTTCTGCTGAAACGGGAGGTACTAAACACTATTACTGTTTTTACGGGTTGGCTGCTGCCTTTCTTATTACTTTGTTTGATGAAAGCAAGCATACGGTTAAACTCTTTGCGCTCTTTGTCGCTTTTGGCACTTTCATACGTGCCACCAAATTCACCAACGACAGTGTATGAGCGTACTTTGGCATACTCTCTGCATTTGTCAATTTGTACTTCAAGGCTTTGTCCGTCAACTTGCTCGCTTGAACTAACACGAGTATAAATGATGGCATTACCGCCTATTTGCTCCTTTTGTTGCTTTTTGCCTTTGGCAAAACCTTTTAAATCAAAATTCTCCATATTGTGTATCTTTTTTGGTATATGCTTCATAGCTTAGAATTGAAAAAGCATATAGTGTATCAATTAATTCTTTGGTGTCTTCTTGGATTATTCCTTTGAAGTTGCGATTTTCTTTGATTGTATCTATGTTTAAATGCTGTGCATCCATATTGTGTTTTCATTACAAAATTGATTATTATTAGAATAAAGAGAAAAAGTAAGTGAATGTCAGATTGTTTATTAGCAATATTTTGCATTTTACTACTCCGCATTCCGCATTTCCGCACTCTCTATTTCATTGCTTCCATTTGCTTGCTCGTTGATAGCTTTTTGCTTTGTATAATATTCTTCATATTCATCTATCCATTTTTTTATGGTCTTATCGCTGATGCCCGTCATTTTGGCAACCTTTCTATAACTCTTATGCTCTTTGTAGAGTTGATATACCTTTTCTTTTTCGGGGGTAATATTACCAGTTCCTTTTATCAAGTCCTTTTCTTTTGCATATCCTTCTTCCTTGAAGTATAGAAAATTATCTTCTCCTTTTTCAATAGAGCAAACCAATACGTGTTCTTCATTGAATATGATTTGGCTACTTCTGTTCTTTAGTTGTTTTATGTATCGCTTTTCGTTGCCTTCTGTTGTGCCTTCGCCGACACAAAAACAGCTATCAATAAAGTTTGCAACATTTTTTGAGCCTGATAGATTGTCTAAGGTTATAGGAGAGTTATCTCTTTTCTTGGGTGAATGTCCCAGTAGTAAGAAACTTGCTCCTAGACTATTCATAAATGTGCGTAGTTCGAGGATGAAGGTTGCCGCTTCACTTGCTTTGGATAAATTAGGGTGCAGACAAGTGATATTGTCAATAATGAATAGTTTGATTCCTTTTTTTGTTACCGCTTCTTCGATTCTCATTCTTAGATAGGCTCTGCGTTCTTTGAAGTTTTTAGCCATATCAAAGTCAAGATTAGGACGAAAAATATTCTGAGGAAACTTGCAAGGTGATGTACCTTCGTCATTTGTATATCTATCACATATTTGCTGGGTGTTCAATTCGTAATCAAAGTACAGAATAGGCTGTTCTTGGGCAATGTGCTTGGCTATTTGCATTGCATAGATACTTTTCCCACAATTACTTGCGCCAAACAGAATACACATTTCATTTTCATACCAGAGGTTTTTATACAGTGCTTGTCGTTTGGGCTGTCGCATACCTTCTGCCATAATATCATTCATGGTGGTGTATTCAAAACTATCTTCATTGAAAGTATTTCTTAAATTCATCATAATCATATTTTTTTAAATTATTATACATGGTGTCTTTGGTACCTTTTGACATTGCAAAGGTATAGTGATATGATGAGTTGAGGATAGGATTTTTTTATACCTCACTTATATTTTACTGTTTATTAGTGAGTTATGCTTTGAAAGGGGATTTTGGAGGGGATTTGTAGGGGAAAATGAGGGGATTATGATAGATTGACTTATTAATTATCACTATCAAAGCGATTGATTATGTTTCTGATGTCTTGGAATGAAGTGATTTTGAAGATTTCATTTCCGATTTCTATATATCCGTTGATATTCTCTTTTTGTTCTTTTTCAAAAAGTTCTTGAATTGGTACTTCTAGGGCTGCTGCAATTTTTTCGAGAACTGCGACAGAAGGATTACCGTTGATATGATTACTTAATCCAACACGGTTTATTCCCATCTTGTCCGCTAAAGTTTGGACGGTCATACCTTTTTCTTTAATAACTTCTTTGATTCGTAGTCCCATACCTATTTGTTCTTGTTATATATGCAAATATACGTTTATTCTTAAAATGTATATTGATAGCGGTACATAAAATAAGTTAATGTAATGCTAATAATATACACTTTTATTTGTTTATGTCTATTGAAAGCACTACATTTGCAGCGTGGTAATAAACTAATAGCACTACAATAAGATGAAGCGATATAATAAACAACAGGTGATGAAGGATGCTCACAGACTTTACAAGAATGACTTTCAACGTAGAGGGCGTTCATGGTCAGAATGTTTAAAAGCTGCTTGGAGTTGGGAACGAGATGCAGTTAAAACACGAGAAGAAAAAGCCGCAAAACTCGATGCGATGATTGCAGCAAGTTGGGCAGCGCATAATGCACGTAAAAATGAGAGTGTTCATAAAAATGAGTTTGAAGGCTTATCTGCTGATGCGGTTTCCTGGGCAATGGGGTATAATCGTGGCAATGGATTTTATTGTGGGGATTAAACAGAAGATTTCAATTAAAAAAAAATATTATGAGTTTGAAAAATAGCTATGTTACTTCGGATTATATGGAATGGGATTCAATGCTGTCATTGGTTAGAAAGCTGTATCGTGATAAAGAATACCGTTTGTCTTTGTTGATTGGCTGTGGTTCTTTCTTCGGGTTGCGCATATCGGATATTCTCTCTCTTACATGGTCTATGTTGTTGGATGATGAGAAGTTTGTCATCATTGAAAAGAAAACGGGAAAACGCAGGGAAATTAAAGTGAATACTAACTTTCAGAAGCATATTGCAGACTGCTATACAGCTTTAGGTGTAGTAGATAAAAATGAGAGGTGTTTCATTAGTCGTAAAAAGACTGTATATAGTACGCAAAGAATTAACATGTTATTCAAGGCCATAAAGTCAAAATATAATTTGAAAATTGAACACTTTAGTACCCATAGTATGCGAAAAACGTTTGGCAGGAAAGTTGTAGAGGCTGCTGGGGAGAACAGTGAGTTTGCTCTTATCAAACTGTCGGAATTGTTTAATCATGCTGATGTAATGACTACGCGGAGGTATTTAGGGTTACGGACGGAAGAATTGTTAGAAACCTATGATATGTTAAGTTTCTGATATAAAAACTATACCTTTGTATAAAATAACAGCTCATAAAGAATGATTCTTTAGCAAAATCTTCTTATTTTTGCGCTGTTGCAATCAGCAACAGACATATTTAGGAAGCGTTTAGCTTTATTCTTTTCCAATGAATCTGGACAATTCATGAATTACGGGAATAATGAAGAGCGTTCTTCTTTGGTTGTCGTATATGTACTTTACATATATAAACCAAAGTGTGAGCTGTTTTTTCTTTATCTGTAATTCAAGGCAGTCCAGAGCCTATTGGAAAGATAAAGTCTTAATATGCTCACACTTTCTTTTTATGCCTATATTTCTTCCTTTTAATGGTACTCGTTGAGCATAAGAGTGCATCACTTAAAAACATGGATAAAAATTTGAAAATTGTGGCTATTGAGGCTTTGAAAGGAATTTCAAACGCGAGTAACGTTATTGAAACTCTTAAACAGTGTTATTGTTCTGTATCTGATGAACCAACAGAAGAAGAACGTTTCATGATTAAAGAGTTACAGGATTTTATTGATGCTTTAAAGAAGTAGAGGTAAAAAGTTTTGTATTATGTCTACAAGGGGGGATAGATAGGTTATCTCCTTTATATGCCCCTTGTAGCATGATGTAAGATAATATTTATTGAACTAAATATTGAAACGTTATGAAAAAGCATATTATTTTCATTTTTGGGGTCGGTGCTTCTGTTTTGTTTGGAAGCTGTGGAATTTATGCAAGTTCTTTCTATGATACTTCCGCACCATACACTTATCGAACTCTATCTTCACAAATAGCTTCTGAGAGTCAACAGAAAAAGGTTACTTATATTGTGGGCAGTGCGGAAAGTCAGAATGCTTTAGCTAATCAAGTGCAAGAACTTCCGCAATTAAAAAGAATCTCCAAGAAATATCAAATAATGGAATTACGCCCATCTTTAAATAAAAAGAATGGTAAGTGGGGGTATATGGATGAAAAATCTAAGTTTAGAATAAGTGCAGTTTTTGATGAGGCTAAATCTTTTAAAGACGGTATTGCACTTATAAAAATAGGCAATCTTTGGGGGTATTTGCGGAAAGATGGAACTTATTTGGTGAAGCCTCAATTTATATCTGCTTCGGAGTTTGATGAAAATGGAGTAGCTATAGTTAGTGCTCGAAATAAGTTAAATTATGGAGTAGAAAAAGGATTTGTAAAAAGAGATGCTACAATTATTGGTCCTATGTATGAGGATATTGTTTCTGTTATCGGTAATGCTTCAAATAACATTCGAACTTATTTTTTTAGAGATAGAGGACTTTGGGGGATAAGAGATGCACAATGTAATGTTATAAAAGAACGCCAATATGCAGGTTTTACCAATAGTAAAGATATTTGGGTCTCTTTAAATGGTAAATGGGGTTGCATAACTAATACAGGGAAAACTCTTATTAGTTTTTCTTTGGATGAGAAACCTGTATTTGAAAATGGTATGGCAGTAGTGTCAATCAATGGAAGAAAGAAAGTACTTAAAAGTGACGGAACTTATTTCAACGGTGAAATTTTTGATAATGTTAAGCAAGAGAAACTTTTGGTTGTCTATGACGGCAAGTTGCGTGGTATAATGAGATATGACGGTTCTTATTTGTATAATCCCCAGTTTGAGTCAATTAAATATGATAAATTTGAGAAAGTCTTTAACTGTGGATTTTCAACAGGAATAGGTGAGTATGTGTACAAATTTTCACCATCTAAGAAGAGAATTACTCCAAATATAAGTAGTTACAGTATGAAAGGAAGTCAGTTGGGGATTACAGGGATTGATAATGTCAACATTATAACTTCAATAAGTGAAGGTGGTGATAATGTAGTTGGAGTAACAAAAACGGGATTTGTTACAGCTAGAAATTGTTTTTATAATTTTGCTTTTGATAAGAAGATAGCACCTATATATAGTCTTCCCAATATTGCTAATAAAAGTAATTTTAGACCTAATGATAAGTTATTATTCTATAATGATAAGTATGTAAACTACTATGATTTTGATAATGCAGCAAATTCACAGGATGGACATTTTGATAAATACAGCAAGGTGTATTCAATAAAAGAGCCAGTTGCCTTAAATCTCCAAAATACAATTTATACATTTCAGCATAAAGAAGGCAAACGAGTAGCATATAATCCTAGAAACGGTTATTTTATATGTACGAGTAAAGTTTTTTTAAGAGGAGATACAAGTAAAGAGTTTTTGTATGTGATGAGTGAAACAGGTCAACATATTATTGCATTAGAACAGATATATCATGATTTTGAGAATAATAATTTGAAGCTAAATTATCTTGTTTCATTGGAGAACTTGAAAGAAACATATCATACTCGTTTACATCTAAGAGAAGTACAAGTTTTGCCTAACGGTAATATAATGGTTGCAACAGGTTTGGCTTCTTCACATGATTTTATCTGCATTTTTGATAAAGATAATTTTAATTTAATAAAGGCTGCTGTTGCTATAGATGGTGCTCCCTTAGGAATTACTCCCACTAGTATATTATTCTATGGAATAGCTCCTGAAAGAAGATATGTTGCGTCTAGGACAAATGGTTTTTATATTTACTCTTCACAAGGTGGGCAGGTTGCTAAATATGATAATGAAGGAAATAAAAAGTGGGTGGTAGATATTGAAAATTCTTCCAAATGCTATAATATGGTTGAGATTAACGGAACTGTTTATATTGCAGGAACTTCTGTAGAAGGTCCTTATGCTGGATATAATAATGCTATTTTGTGGGAAATCAAAGATGGGCAATGTAGAAAAATAGCCTTGACTGCGAGTAAATCTGGAACAAGCTGTTTAGGTGTGTTGTATGATGGTACTAATTTATATTGTAATGTACCAATATATAAGGATTAAAATGTGGCAAGTATGAAAAAGGATATATTACTGTTGTTTTTTTGGGGTATTTCTATATTGGTGGTAGGATGTGGTAATAGCAACAAAAAGGAAGCTAAACTGATAAGCAATACAGAAGTCATTAAAACGGAAAAAGAAGATTTGAGTTGGTTAGTAGGTACTTGGGTTGGATATGATAGTTATATGAATCAAGATTGTGCGGTTGTTTTGAAAGCTAACGAGGATGGTTCTTTTCTTAAAAAAGGTGGTGGATATGATACGGTTTATATTTTAGGCAGTTGGTATCTTTCTGATAATGGCAGACTTTGTGTTTCGTCAGGTGAAAGAAAGGTGTATTTTGATATAGATAGAGAAAATAAATCCATAATTAGTAATAATGGTGCTGTTTTCAAGAAGAAGTGAAGAATGTTGAGCGGTGGTATTTTCCACTGCTCTTTTTTAATATTCACAAATCTCAGAAGTGAATATTAGAAATAGATTTATATTATTAATTATGAGTGTTTTATGTAAATTGGCAAGAAGTGCGTTAAAACTAATATTCACTTTTAGCTAATAAGCTGTCTTTTTGAACGTTTTATATCAATATGAGCCAATATCCATGAAAGCCAATTTTGTAGGCTTACAATGAAATTTGTATCTTTACGGCAGTTTAAATGCCGTTGATATGATACTATCACAAGAAGAAAGAGAATACATTCAATTATTCAAAGATATGATTGTGGTTCTATATGCGGATAGCGATATAGAACCACTTTTAACTTTTTGCAATCAGTGTATAACAAAAGAAGCTGAAATCTTTTCAAGTATGTCAAGACACTTGGAAATGATGCGCAAAAAGAATAATGACATTCAGAATGCTCAGTATCTCAAAAACGTGATAAACGGTGTTATAGCCATGCTTGGCAATGAAAATGTAATTTTATATGATAATATTGAACAATTAGATGTACAGTTTAGAAAGCAAATAAAAATCACTCTTGCAATCTTTGATAGTTTAGATAAGGAGTATATAAGCAGTCATTCATTGGAGGAAATTAGCCAATATATATGCGATAATTCATTTCTTAAGAACTTGGATATTAGGTTAATATCTTTTTTAAAGAAGTTGTACGCTAAGAATAATACCATTGATGAAAGTGATAAAGATATTCTGATTGCACTAATTAAGTACTTTTTGTATGACATGCAGCATAAGATTAAATATAACTATATCAATATGCTGATTATAGAAAATCAAGAACAGCCAATCATAGAAGATAAAGCCAAAACATTGCAGTCATTTCTGTTTTATGCCCAAAGAATAGCAGGGATTCGTTATCAGAAAATAGTTGTGAATGAAGCTGTTTTACTTAATGATGATACTATTATGGAAATCGAGAAGGAGTCTTTTGTGGATAGTATCTTACCTAAAGATTCTTCTCAGACTTTAACGGAAAAGGAAGGTCTTCCAAAAAATAAAGCCGCTCAACCGCTGGCGAATGAAAAGAAAAATAGTAGTACAATATTGGATAAAGAAAAGTTATTGGAAAAATTATGCCCTTCTTTACATAATCGGGAACAAGTCAGAAAGATACTTGAAAAAGTTGATGAAAGGTTTGAAATATCCAATGGTGAATGTTCTAAATTGGATATTGCTACGCTTTGTCTTATATTGAAAGAAAAATGCACCTTGTTCAATAAGAATATTAGGAATTTCTCGGACTTTAAAGGATATATTTGCTCGTATTATGGTGTTGCTAATCCTTCATATAAGAAGAATGATTGCCTTGTTTGTGATGGAATGTCTCCATCTCGTTTTGATGAACTGTATAATGATAATGGGGCTTTTTGGAACTTATGTTTACGTAAAAATAACCAATATTGATAGATTATATGCGGAAGTGCGGAGGTGCGGAGTGAAATATAGTAATTGCTATTTCTGATTCCGCACTCCGCATATCCGAAGTTAATGTTTAATTTTCGCTATATTGTTTTTTTGAACTACGTTTTTTTAAAAGATTTTTCTCTGTATTTGAATTAGTTACCCTAGAAAATAGCCGTTGGCAGGGGTGGTTGTTATACCCTTCTGATAAGAGGTCTGTCCAATCTATTGCTTTTCCGTCTTTTTCAAATCTGATAAGGCTGTTTAAAGTGTAACCAAAAAGTTTTGCTAGGAATTTTTCATCAGCTAAAGAATAAAATGATAATTCATACCTGGTTTTCGCTATATAATCTTTGATTTCTTCATTGTTTAGATGGACTTCTAAACGATGCAATTTTGAAGGATTGTTATAGTAGTTATTTATGTATGTTTTATCCGAACTATTGATGATTTCAGCTTTTTTGTTGTATGCTATAAGGGTGCTACCTTTGCTCTTATCTTTTATAGCTTTTTTCTGTTTAATGTTGACGGTTAAGTATTTATCTTTATCCATATTCCCACTGAAAGTATATGTGATTTCGGGGCGGTCTTCTTTGCGATTGGTGATTCTTTTTCCGTTCAGAAGCGTTGTTATTTGTGGGTTTCGGATAAGTTTTCGTATCAGTCGGGCTATGTCGTTTGACATATCAAGACATAGGTCTAGGGTTGTTATATTATGTAATTCTAGCCCTAAATTGCTTTCAATAAAATCTAAATAGTATATCTCATCGCTGTATAATACACGATTGGAAATATTAATCCATGCTTTTTTATATCCGTTTTGGTGGGTATTGCTTTCTTCTTTATTGTCATTGATGCCCAAACGTAGTTCTCCAAACAATTTATCTTTTCCCATGTCGTTATAACGTATCTCATAAACAAACTTGAAGTGTTTCCCTTCTATTCGTCTTAGATAGAAGTACAGAAAATCAATTTCTTCTCCAATCTCTTTGTCTTTTATGACATTGATATTGTTGGGTTCTGTCACTTCGTAACAGAGCCTCAACGCATCTATATTTAAACCGTATATTTTATTCATGTTCTTCATTCTTATTTTCATTATTATTAGGTTGGTTGGGTACTGTTGCCCAGTACTTTTTCAGTCCGTTGGATATAGCTTGGGTGTGAGTGGCTGACTTTGTTCTGCCTCTTAGACTTTGGCTAATCTTTTGTTTTGTTGTATCATTCAATTGTCGATACTGTCTTTTGTAGTTGTTGTTATCCATAGTTTATTTGTTTTATACATATATAAATATATGGTTTAGTAAGAAAGTAAAGTTTAATAGGCTGGATTTTCAAAAAAATATCTGGAAAATTTTTATGAATACCTAACCGTTGGGTCTTTATCATGCCTACTAAAATACAACTAATGGAGTGTCGGGTTACGGTGTTAAATTATTGTATATTAATTTATTATATCCATATTGTATAGGTGTGCTGATATTTTTATCCTTATTACTGTACTTGCTAAATACTCTCTATAATTTTACTAATTTGTGGTGTTGATTGCAGATAATCTACTATTTCTAGAAAATCATTCCAAAGGTTCAATATTTCATCTGTTAAGGGTACTGATTAAAGCTCCATAAATCATTGATTTATGGAGCTTTTTGTTTTCCTGCATTTTCTAAAGAAGAACTGTCCTTTGGCATTAAATTAAGTCACATTTCCTACGAATTATGCGGTTCGTGTAAACCAAGAGTTAAACCGGAAAATGTATGAAAGCTACTATTAATGTGTTTTGTTACAAGTCAAAAACTCAAAAGTACTTTTATATGAGATTCAAGGACAGGTGAGATTATGGTGCATAAGTTTTGGTACTTCTTTAATTTATTGACTTAAAACAATGAAAACTTAATTCCCTTCCACACTTCTACACTTCCTTATTCATCAGCCTTAGCGGGTGGAAGGGATAAAAGCACCCTTCCACCCGCTAAGGCTGATGAATAAAGGAATGCAGTAGTGTGGAAGGGCATAGTGAGAAGAATGAAGTATATTATTCTCCCTGTTTTATTTTCACGATGCAAATGAGTTGTTTGCCTCTATAATATTAAATTATACTCTTTCAATATTGCTTTATCACCTTGCTATATGGACGGAAAGCTTATTAATTAAGGTACTTATGTAATACTTGTATCCTACAAATAAGTCACTTGTGTTACAGATATGAAATACTTGTATGGTATACATTAAACACTTGTGTGGTATGTGTTCAATGTTGTACTTTCTTTTTTCGTCAAAAAGAGATTGGAAATCTTAAACATCTTTCTGCAAAAGGGTTATATTTGCAATATAATATACATCATCATCTATGTACTTAAAGAAAATTATGGCTGCAACCTTCGCTGCAACTGCGCTTGCCGGGCAGGCACAGGAGAAAACTTTTAGCATTATTCCCGAACCGGTGGAGATAACTGTAATCGGACAGGGAGAGTCTTTGATTCAACGTAATACGGTCATTCGTATGTCAGAACCAACGTTGGCACCTTCGGCTGCCTATCTGGCTGATTATATGGAGCGCTATCTCGGTATCCCCTTGCAAGTGGATCTCCCAAAATCAGGTAAATCCCGAAAGAAACTTTCGTCTGCTGTAGAAACAATACTTTCGAAGCCGGGTGACCAACCTTGTATCATTCTGAAAAATCAAAAGAATGGAGAAATTCCAGGAGGTTATCAGTTGGAGATTACCCCTGTAGGTGGTGTACGTATTGAAGGAAATGATGAAGCGGGTGTCTTCTATGGTGTTCAGACGCTTATACAATTATTGCCCACCCGTGCGGGGGTGTTGCCTATCCTTCCGACTCTGAAAATTATCGATTATCCGCGTTTCCCTTATCGTGGTATGCATTTGGATGTGGTACGTCATTTCTTTCCCGTAGATTTCATCAAAAAGTATATTGATTACCTTGCGCTTCATAAACTCAACTATTTTCATTGGCATTTGACAGATGATCAGGCTTGGCGTGTTGAGATGAAATGCCGCCCGGAACTGACGGAGAAAGGTTCTATCCGCGAGGGAGAGATTTTCGGACTTTATCCTGGAAAGTATCAACCGTTACCTTACGGCGGTTATTATACCCATGAAGATGTACACGAAATTGTACGTTATGCTGCTGAACGTCATATCACAGTGATTCCTGAGATAGATATTCCCGGGCATTGTATGGCAGTACTTGCCACTTATCCACAGTTCAGTACTACGCCGAATGAACCTAAAAAGGCAGCATTGACGTGGGGGATCTTCAATAAATTCAATAATGTACTGGCACCAAAACCTGAAGTCTTTGACTTCCTGAAAGATGTGTTTTCTGAATTATGCGATCTCTTTCCCGGTCAATATATTCATGTGGGTGGCGACGAGTGTGCCAAGCGCTGGTGGCAGGAATCCGAAGAGACGCAACAGTTTATGCGTGAACATGAGTTGAAAGACGAAAAGGCATTGCAAAGCTATTTCATCCATTATGTGCAGAAGGTGGTAAACGCGAAAGGTAAAACGTTGATTGGTTGGGATGAGATCCTTGAAGGAGGTATTTCTGAAGATTGTATTGTAATGAACTGGCGTCGGCCTGAATTTGGAAAAAAGGCAGTGCGGACCAATCATCGTACTATATTTACCTGTTCTGCCTGGTCGTATTTCAATCTGAAGGAAAGTCGTATCCAGTCGGAAATAGGTCCTCGTGGCCCGTTGCCATTGGAGAAGGTCTATGAATTTCAGATTGTGCCCGATTCGTTGACTACGGAGCAACAAGAACTTGTATGGGGTGCACAAGGGTGCCTTTGGACGGAATATATTCCTACAACCTGGAAGGCTGAGTTTGCCATCTTCCCGCGGATGTCGGCACTGGCTGAGAATGTATGGTCGCCGTTAGAGAAGAAAGACTGGATAAACTTTACCCGTAAAGTAGAAATGCAATTTGAACGTTATGAACTTTGGGGAGCCCGGTATTCGGAGGCATTCTTTCGTACACAGGATATAGAGCGGAAAAGGTAGCTGAAGAAGATGCGGATTTATAACTTTGATTAAAAATAGTTATTATCCGAATGCAGTACTTTCGATTTTTGAGTATTTATAAGGAAAAGACGCTATACAAATCATTATGAGATACTTGCTTTCTTTCTTTGTCGGGGTGTTATTAAGCGCCTCTTTATACGCTCAAAGTGCAGGTGATAAAAGATCATCATTTTCCGTTCATGCCGGACCGTCATGGTACCTGGGGCGCTTTGTAGGAATTACTGATAGGGCAGATACCTATCGCAGTGACTTACGAAAAGGTGTAGCCTGGGATGTCAACTACCTTGGACAGATTACGGGTAGGGAACTGAAGTTCGGGCTGGGATTTCTGTATCAGGGAAGTGCGTATAAGAACACACATGATACTGGGGCAGATAAGATATATATGCATTATATGGCTCCTCAGGTAGCCTTGACTATGGTGCAAAAGCATTATCAACTTCAATTCTCCGGTGGAATCGGATATCAACTTTATCGTGATAAGAGTACAGTATATGATAAACCTCGAAAAGTTACCATGAGTAAGTTTGCAGGTAACTTGTCTCTCTCGGGTGAGTATTTTTTGTCAAGTCATTGGGGAGCTTCTGCCAGGGTGAACTGGCTGGCATCCAGTTCCGAGTCTTATTCGGTGAAGTATCATAATGTGGAGTGGGATGTGGAGAGTCCGAGAGCCGGTAGCGGTTATTTCGGACAGTTATCCTTACTTTTCGGTTTAAACTATCATTTTTAGGCGTTATGAAAAAACTGTTATTTCTATTCCTGTTGGTTTGTTGTTGTGCTTGTGATGAAGACAAAACTGTTGATCCGACACTGATGCCGGAGGCTACGACTACGGGGGCAAATACGTTAGGCTGTCTGATTGACGGCTGGGTATATGCCAGTGGACGGTATGGGACACCCTCAGTTCGTCTTTCTGACGATGAAGAGAATCATTATGTTGAGATTGATGCCGCAATCGGTGTCTTCAGTAGTTTGCATTTGGTACTTGTGAATCCTCGTCAGGGTACTACTTGTACTTATACAGATGCCGTTCTTGATGAAGGAGATTTAGGCGATGGCGAAGCTTATATTACCCGTATGGATGGAACCATTATTAGCGGTACATTCAGTGGTGGAAGTATCAAGGAAGGACGTTTTGATATAAAATATCGTGAGAAGCCCGAAGGAGGTGAAGCGGTATATTAAGATGAATAAAAAAACGCCCCTTCGGAAATAGAAGGGGCGATATCTTTTCACTTCGTTTTCTCAGCTATATTGCTATTTTGCTTCTTGATTCTCAGTTTCCCCCCATTCTTTTTCTCCTTGTTCCTTCAGTTTGGCTGTGAAAGCTGCTGCTTTCTCGGCTACGGCTTTTTCTTCTTCAGGACTTGCATAAGCGTGTTTGTAACCTTTTACAACATTCCACTCTCCACGGGTAAAGTCAGGAAATGCTACGGCGGCACAGTTGTTATCCATAGAGAGTGTTCCGAGTTCGGCAAGACAACACCACTCTGCTAGATCGTATACATCCATATCCAATGGCAAACCATTTTGTAAGCAATAAACTAGACGGCAGTCCATAATGAAATCCATGCCACCATGTCCCCCTACTTCCTTAGCCATTTCACCATATTTCTTCAATATCGGATGCTGGTACTTGGCTACAAGAGTCTCCATCTCACTCTTAGGCAAGAAACTATGTGAATTTAAATCATCAATCTTGGGCTGTACTCCGGAAGCTGTCAACTGTTTAGCATCAAGAGCATAACCGCTGATCGGATATTTATTGGCAAAGCCTTTAGTACCCGTAAGTTGATACAAGCGATTGTAAGGTTGCGGAGTCATTACATTATGTTGGATTTCTATAACTTTACCGTTTTCGGTACGAATCAGAGTGGTAGTATGGTCGCCATTGCGGAAGTTATTACAAATGGAATCTGCTCTTTCTTCTACCAGTGCTTTACCTATGGCTGACTTGGTATCCATAGCCACTAGTGTCTTCATGCGATCTCCACGGTGAATGTCGAGCGCTTGTGCTACTGGACCCAGACCGTGAGTGGCATATACATCCCCGCGATGTCTCATGTTGTAGTCCAAGCGCCAACCCAGCTTGTCATTCTCACCGTTCTTCCAATAATGATTCCAAAATGGGCTTAGGTTGTGAATGTAGGCACCTTGTGCGCGAATTACTTCACCGAATACTCCTTGCTGTGCCATGTTCAGCGTGTTCATTTCAAACCAGTCATAACAGCAGTTTTCTAGAATCATGCAGTGCTTACGATACTTTTCGCTCATATTAATCAAGTCCCAACATTGCTGGAGATTCATTGCTGAAGGTACTTCGATCGCTACATGTTTGCCATTTTCCAAAGCGTATTTGGCTACGGGAAAGTGATGTAGCCAATCGGCAGCGATATAAACCAAGTCTATATCGTCTCGTTTACAAAGTTCTTCGTACCCTTTCTCTCCCGAATAGATGGCAGCTTTGGGCATGGATGCTTTCTTTAGGTATTTCTGACATCTCTCTGCGCGCGACTGCTCATAATCACAAAGTGCCACGACTTGTGTACCCGGTATATGCGTGAAACGTTCCACCGCACCGGGACCGCGCATGCCCAGTCCTACGAATCCTACGCGTACTACTTCCATCTTCGGGACAGTCAGTCCCAACACGCTTTTTTGGCCGGCGGGACGCTCGGGAGTTTCTATTACGATGGTCCCGTTTTCCCACTGCCAATTAGTGCCGTACTCATTGGTTTGCCGGGGAGTTTGTGTCGAGCATGCACACATCACGATGCAAAGTCCCAACAGCAAGGTCTTAAAAGTCTTCATACTTCAATCCTAATTTAATGTTATCAGTAATAATAATAATTTCTTTCTTTATGGAATTACCAACTACCATGCTCTTTCTTATGCTCCAGGAAATCAGCCTCCCGGTTGCACTCTCCGTTATAATTCCATTCTATTTCGTCTGTATATTCTTTTCCTTGATGGAGAAGGGATGCTTTCAGTACATTCTTGCCATCGTCCAGCACTACCTTGTCGAATATATAATGTACATCAGTATAACCTTTCCGCACTCCGGTCAATTCTTTCCCGTTCAGATACACCTTGGGGGTACCGATATTGGAATACACTGTAATGGAAGTCTCTTTTTTCTCGCGCACTGCATTCCGGCGCTGTGTCAGGTAAAGAACCGGTTCCTTGCTCCAGTTCGCCTTATACCAGAAATAAGAATCTTTCTTGATTCTACGATCGAAAGTCATCATGCCTTTCATGTTGCGGGCGTCTACACTGCCTCTTTTTGATGTTGGCACTGCAAAGTCGAACATATTCCACAGGTAAGAAGCGATGATGTAAGGATGCTGGGCAATGATGCTCCATTGGTATTCGTGGGTTTTAGTTTGAAATGTTTCCGGATAGAAAGGGCTTGTCCAATTCAGTGCATCGCCCAATATTTCCGTCTGATGTTCTATATTGGCGTCTGCACCATATTCTGTCAGCATCAGGCGTTGCCAAGGATATTCTTTTTCCATTTTCTCTATCCATGGCTTGATGTCTTGTATCTTCCGTTCGTACCAACCGAAGTAACGGTTCATGCCCTGTATATCCGCATTTTGGTTGACGGGGTGATCGGCATGACCGTAACCATTTACCGCAACCGTGTAGCGGTCTGGATCCTCCAGTTTGCAGAGGTCGTGAATGGATTGGGTAAGTGCGGCGGTATAACCATGCGGATGATACACTTCATTATGGATTCCCCATACATAGATGGAGGGATGATTAAAGCTTTGACGGATAAGTTCGCGCATCTGTTGGTGGGCATTGTCCCACTCTTGGCCGCTGACTCGGTTCACGAAGGGGATCTCTGCCCAGATTACCAATCCCAGCGTGTCGCAGCGTGAATAGATGTAGTCAGACTGCTGGTAATGTGCAAAGCGGACGGTGGTTGCACCGATATCCATAATTTGTGCCAAGTCGAAGTCGTGCTCTTTATTGGTGAGGGCGCTACCCAGTCCCCACCAGTCTTGATGGCGGGTTACCCCCAGCATGGGGTACTTCTTTCCATTGAGGAAGAATCCTTTGCCTGCCACGATTTCATACTTGCGAATCCCCAGGGGCTGAATAACTTCGTCTATCACGCGTCCATTCTGCATGAGACGTGAAACGACTTTATACAGATATGGGTCTTCACGTCCTTGCCATAAATGGGGATTGTTCAGTCGGAAGTGTGAGGAATAGTTCTGCACTCCTTGTGGAGTAAGTTCGAAGTTCTGACTATGTTTCTTTACCAATTTGCCGTTCTTGTCGTATATTGCATTCTCTAGTTCCAGTGGGGCGGGAGCTAGGGTTGCATTGTCTACCTTAACTTTTACAGTCACTTCGGCTGACTTCTTTGAAACATTTTTCTGGGTAATATACACTCCCGGAGAGGCACAGTCGTTTGCAATGATGCTGCAAGTTTCCGTAACAACCAGCCATACGGGACGGTAAATACCTCCATAAACACCGAACAAAATGTGGTTCGTGGGGATAACATCGGGACGTGAAGAGTTGTCTGCCTTTACTATAATTTCGTTTTCCTTGCCGAATTTCACTTGCGAGCTGATCTCGCATGCAAAAGCAGAGTAAGCTCCTTTGTGTGTTCCTGCCAGATAGCCATTGATATATACTTCGGCATAAGAACCTACACCCTCGAAGCGTAGAAAGATGCGCTTGCCTTCCATATTTTCGGGGAAAGTGAACTTTTTGCGGTAGTAGCCTACACCTTCATAGAAAGCGGAGGCTTGCTTTTGCATGTCGTCCGCATTCCAAGTATGTGGGATGGATACCTCCTGCCAGTCTGAATTCCATTTCTGTACAGCCTGCAACGCTTCTTTGGAAAACGGACCTTTCTTGAATTCCCAACCGTCGTTGAAGGATGCTACCTCACGTGCACCTATCGTATCGGATATACCTAACATTAGCAAAGCAATCCACAAAAACAATGTATAATTCTTCATGATAGATCTAACTTATTTTACTTCATCTTATAAATCTGACACCCGGACAGCAGGAATGCCCCTGTCCCATATACTTCGGTCATGTCCCGCGTCACTTTACGCGGATCAGCTCCGATGGGTTGTACGTAGCCTAACTTACCATCTGGTTCGACCGCATCTAATAAGGCTTTCCACCCCTTTTCGATGGTTGGCATAAAAGTGGCTTTGTCCAGCACCCCTTCGTTTACGCCATAGGCAAGTGCATAAACGATAAAACCGGTTGCACTTGTTTCGGGCGATGGGTAAGACGCTGGATCGAGCAGGCTGGCATGCCAATATCCATCAGCACTCTGCAGGCTGGCTACACGGGTGGCCAATGCCACAAATAAGTCCTGATAAAACGTGCGTGAGGATTCATCTTTAGGAAGAGCTTGAAGGATTTCGACCAGTCCTCCCAACACCCAACCGTTGCCACGTCCCCAAAACACTTTCTTACCATTAGCTTCGCGTTTGGCAAAATATCGATGGTCACGGTAGAATAAATGCTCTTCTTTATCATACAAATAATTATAAGTGGCCTTGTATTCCTTGTTCAGGAAATCCAGATACCTTTTGTCCTTGGTCAACGCATATAGTTTGGCATATACGGGGGGAGCCATAAACAATGCGTCGCACCAGGACCATCGGTCCAGAGTTTCGAGTTTGCCGTAATCCAGTTCCAAAGTAGTTTCAGCCGGATTTTCTACTACCCAGTTGGCTCGTGCCATGACGGGAGCGATCATCTTCTTATTGCCATATTTCAAGTAAAGGTCGATAAAGGGCTGTCCGACGGCAATAAAATCAGCATGATACATCCATTTACCTATCTGGAAGTGATTACGTTGTCCGATACGGAGCAACCACTGATAATAAGAATCGTCGCTGTCTTCTTTTTCTGTTAGCTCTGCCCAGTCCAACATACCCATGTACAGGGCTGCATGCGTCCAGTCTAAATCATCGTGCTCTGCTCCTTTGTTGGGATTGGCAATCTGCCAGTCAGCCACGCGTTTCATGACAGATTTTACGGCAGTCTTGTCAAAGCTTTGCTGTGCGGCAGCTTGCAGGACCGTTATCAGGAAGAAATAAATAAAAAGAGAAAGCCTTTTCATAACATAATCAGATTAAATAAGAATCAAGTCAAAGCATCACGGTATTTATCAGCGGAACTTACGTTTTCCTCTATCTGTAGTTTGATGACAAAGGGACCTTCGGGGGCTTTTGCGGGCATATCCACATTGTATTCATTGCGGGCGGTTTCTGTCACTGCCACCTCTTTCCCGTTTGTCACAGTTGCTTTCAGAATTTTTGTACCCTTTGGGGTTTTAACCACCAAGTGTTTGGAATAAGGAGGATTGAAGACAATCATATATACCTCTTTTCCCTTGTGGGTATAGTATCCCCAGGGTTGTTTGTCCCAACCGGCGTAATCACATCCGTAGATGCACTCGCCATATTGTTGCATCCATTTGCCAATGGCATCAGCCATTTCTTTTTCTTCCCGGCGGAAGTCACCGTCGGCTTGCGGTCCGAAGTTCACAACCATGTTTCCTCCCATTGAAACGGCATGCACTATGCGTTCCAGTACTTCCAAGGGAGTTTTCACATAGCTCAACGACCAATCTTTGTGATATCCCCATTGATTTTCGGGCAAGGTCATACATGCTTCCCAATCCCAGCGGGTTACTTTCAAGTCTTTCACTGGATCGGGTAGGCGGCGCTCATACCCTGACTCATAATCTCCCATCAAGTGTCCGTTACTGTCGAAGTGTCGCTTGCCGTAATCATCGGCACGTAGTCGACTATTGATAGTTACGCCCGGTAACAGGTCTTTCAACATTTGTTCGGCATGAGCTGTCCACCAGCCATTTTTCTTGATGCTGGCATCCCATGTGCCGTCAAACCAGAAGTCTTTTACGGTAGGATAACGGGTAGCAAGCTCTTTCAGCTGGTTGTCCGTAAATTCAAGGAAACGCGCAAAAGCAACTTCATCATCTTTCGATTTGATGTCATATCGGTAGTCTGGATGACTCCAGTCCATCACCGAGAAGTAGAAATGAACGTCAATACCTTCATCATTGTAGGCCTTTACCAATTCGCCTAAAATATCTTTCTTATAAGGGGTTTGAGCCACTGTATAATTACTGTACTTACTTGGCCACAGACAGAAACCTTCATGATGCTTGGTTGTGATTTTCACGTATTTCACTCCCATCTTTCGAGCCATCTTTGCCCAAACTTTGGCATTGAACTTTTCTGGATTCCATTGGTCCATCAGCCTCAACCACTCATCTGCAGGAACTTTGGCCCACGACTTCAACCACTCGGCTGCTCCATTGTACATTTTTCCGTTCCATTCTCCTCCGGGAATGGCGTAAAGCCCCCAATGTATGAAAGCTCCCAATCTGTTGTCACGGAATTTTTTCATGGCTGCATCTGAACGTTTACCTAAACGATCGGCACCGTATTTTAAAGGAATTTCCTGATCGGCCGGTAATATTTGTTGTTGCTTTTGAGCAAACGAACCGACAGTCAATAAGGAAAACAAAATGGTTACCTGCAAAATCTTTTTCATGTTCTTAAATTTATAAGTTTTTGCAAAGGAAGGCAATTCCTCTTTCCTTGTTTTACTCTATTTGCCATTTGTTTTATCTAAATCGCCTTTGGACAACTTTTTGTGCTTTGCGGCGAAGGATGTAGGTGTTTCACCAAATACTTTCTTAAATGAATTGGTAAAATAGGCTTGACTTTCTATACCTATTTGCATCATCACTTCCCTCATGGTCAGATTTTCCTCAATAATCAATCTGGCAGCTTTGCGTAACCGACAATTCAATACAAATTCTACAACAGACTTTCCGGTCAGGCTCTTAACCTTTGTGTAAAGTTTGCTTCTGCTTATCAACAATTCCTCGGCAATCTGATTGACATCCATTTGAGACTGGTCCATATTAGCCTCGATAAAAGTGATCAGGTGTTTTAGAAATTTACCATCCTGCTCGTTGGAAGAGAGCTCGCTGCTGTCCGCATAATAATTCTTGGCATAATGTTCCTTCAACTGCTGCTGGTTTCTGAATATGTTTTGGATGGACAATTTTAGATAGGTCAAATCGATAGGCTTTTCGAAATAAAGGTCGGCACCCGAATCCACTCCTTCGATCTTGCTTTCAAGACTAGTTTTGGCTGTCAGTAAAATGACCGGAATATGTGATGTATTCATGTCTTTCTTGATGTCATTGCACAAAGATACCCCGTCTTTGTGAGGCATCATGATATCGCTTATAACCAAATCAAAATCTACATCCTCTATCAACTTCAGCGCTTCAACACCATCTCTTGCCTGCATCACCTGAAATTCATCGGATAGGGATTCGGCGATTAATACCCTCAGGTCATCATTATCTTCGGTAATCAATATTTTTTTCTTGTTTGCGGGCATGAATTCGCTTCCCATATCTTTAATATCGACAGGCAGGGCTTCTTTGTCTGTAATTTCCATGATAGTTTCTTGTGTCGTTTCCTTCTGTTTCATGAAATCAGTTTCGTTGAAGATACTGCTGTCAAGCGGTAAGTATACAATCATGTCCGTGCCCTTTTCCCGCTCACTGTGGATGGAGATAGTTCCTTTCTGTAACAATACCAAGCTCTTTACAAGTGCCAGGCCTATTCCCGTACCCAGGTGGGAGTCGGCGTTTACTGTATTTACCTTATAAAAACGTTCGAAAACACTGCTTATGGACTCTCGGGATATGCCTACTCCCGTATCACTGACGATGATAGAAAAGACATCGTTCGTGCTTTCGCCTACGGTGTAGCTGTTCTTATACAAGGATGTAAAAGCTTTCCTGCAGCGTGTTTCTAAAATAATGCTTCCCCTGTCAGGCGTATATTTGAAAGCATTGTTTAACAAGTTCATGACAATTTTTTCCACTATGTTTTTGTCTATATAAACGTCAGTGGGCATGCTTTCGTCGCATAGTATCTGGAAGTCGATATTTCGCTGCCGTGCATAGTCGATGAAGTCATTGGCGATTTCTTTTATGAAACGGTTGATGTCCAGTGGCTGCAATTCCAGTTTCATCATACCGTTTTCTACTGTTCTAAAATCCATCAGTTCGTTTACCAAATTCAGTAAACGTTGCACGTTGCCGTTCAATATACGATAATAATATTCTTTCAATCCTTCACGTCTCAGTTTGTCCAGTGCAGCAAGGATAAGAGATAGTGGAGTTCGGAAGTCATGTGATATGTTGGTAAAGAATCGTAGCTGTGCCTGATGTATTTGCTCCTTTTGGTCTTTTTCTATATTTTCTTGGTAGAGCAGCATCTCCAGTTTTTTCTTCTCGGCATAGTGATGATACATCAGGTAAGTGATTCCTATTACCGTCAGCACATAAAGGAAGTATGCTGGCAGACTAACCCACGGGGCCACTTTTCTTATCACTTTTATCACCGCGGGCTTGTCACTCCAGATACCGTCATTGTTGGCAGCGTAGACTTCAAAGTAATACGTACCGGCAGGTACTTTCGAGTACATGACTGTGCGCTGTTGTGCATTTGTAGTGATCCAAGAATCACTATATCCTTTCAGCCGGTATTTGAAGCGGTTTTTTTCAGGGATATGATAATTGTCGGAAGAAAATTGAAAACCGAAGTTTACCTGGTCATAATCAAGGATAATACAATTAAGTGTATCGTTGAGTGTATAGTTGGGATGAACCGCTTGGTGGTCAATAAAGAAATCTGATATAATGGCTTTGGGCTTGTAACTGTTGTACGAGATGTTTTTCGGATTGATGACGGTAAAGCCATTTGTTCCTCCGAAATACAATAATCCGTCTCTTCCCTTCATGGATGCCAGTGGGTAGTAAACTTGTCCCTGCGTATTTTCCCTTTTGTCGAATCTCATCAGCTGGTTGTCGGCTATGTTATAGCAAAACAGACCGTTGTCAGTTCCCATCCACACATTCCCGTTGTCATAGCAAATGCTGTAGATGGAGTAGATGTCCTGCTGCAATACATTTTTCAGCGAGATGAAGTGCGAGGTGTTGGTGTCGAACTTAATAAGCCCATTGCCGATGGTGCCGATCCAGATATTGCCGGAATCGTCCAGGCAGAAAGTAAACAGTCCCAGGTATGTGGAATCATTGGGAATGATCTTTTCCACGGCACGTGTGTGCGTGTCCATCTGATAGAGGGCCTCATTGCTGATAGCCCATAGTGTCTTCTCTCCTTGCCTCAGGATGTCGAACAAGTAGGCGTAATCGTGTATGCTATCGAGGCTGAAATGGGTGAACGACTTGCTGTGGAAAGAAAAATAGGATATTTCAGGCTTGTGATACTGATACGATATCCACATACCCGAGTCTCCTTCAAGAACAGTCTTTCGGATATCATCTACCAGCAAGGAACAGGAATCCTTTTTGGAATGTTTGTAATTGATTGCCTTATTCTGTCTGGAATCATAAAGATCCAGTCCGCCCCTGAATGTCGAAATCCATAGATTGCGTCCGGCGTCAATCACCAGCGATTTTACATTCTTGGATGTAACGTTGTTCGGGAGTGTAAAGCCACTTATTTCTCCGTTGACTTTATCCATCCGGTTAATGCCTCCACCTTCCGTACCTATCCAGATATAGTCCTGCTCCTCGGCGAACGCGCTTACCGGAGCATAATTCAGACCGCTGTTCTGGGTGTGATAAGTTCTGAACGCATGGTTTTCATTTACGTTTACATAAGATAAAGTGCCCGAATAGGTGCCTATCCAAACATTGTCCTGCCTGTCTTCATAGATTTCCCAAATGGAATTGTTCGGTAGACTGAAGGGGTCTGTTCCGGAATGTTTATAAAGTGATAGTTCTCTGCTTGACGGATTGAGTATGTACAATCCGTTTATGGTTCCTAACCAAATATTCCCTTTCTTGTCCACATGAAATGCTCGCAATGAGCTGTCGTCATATTCAGGGAGAGGTTTATAATGGTCTTCAATCTTGAAAGATGACAAGTCAATCTTATATAATCCATCTTTATCAATAAATACCCATAACTTTCCCATATGCGTCTGGGCAAAGCGAATATAACCACTGCCCGTATTGGGGAGCGTGAAACAGAGAACAAACCTACTCTCCGCATAATTGTAACGGTAAATTTCCCGATAAATGAATGTATATAGGTCCTGGTTGTGGAGGCAGAAAACTGGATTACTATAAACAGGAATTTTCTCGTCATAGTAAGGCGTATTGACTTCTCCTGTATTGGAATCCAATATGCTCCATTTGTTTTTAGATCTGATCCAGACATTGTCGGCTTTGTCGACCTTCACTTGAGAAACCGCATCATATATTTTCTCAAACCTATCCGAGATGCGCTTATAACGGTATAGTCCGTTGTTTGTATTTACATATAGATGACCGGAGGCGTCGGATGCTATATTGTTGAATATCCATCTTTTTGTTGGGGCAATCGAGGCAAAATAAGGATAGTACTTTTTATAGTGATAGCCGTCAAAACGGTAGAGCTCGTAGTCCATCATTACCCAGATAAAACCTTCTATGTCTTGCTCTATCGCCTTTATTCCATCATAGTAGAACCCTCCATCGGGCGACATGGTTCTGAACTTATACTTTTCAGTGGCAAAGGAAGCTGATGCTTGATAAATGAAGACCAGAAAGAGTAATAGGTATTTGCTTTTCATACATAAACTATCGGATTAAAGATTATTCGGCGGATTCTGAAAAAATATAATGGCAAGTTATCAAGAAAACCTTGAATGTGCAAGAAAGAAAACGGAAATATTTTATAAGAAATTATTATCGTTGAAGAAAGAGGGAAATCTCATAATAAGATTTCCCTCGACACTTTAACAAAAGTAATTATCTGTTGTAAATGAATACCTGTAAGTCTCCCACGGAAACGTTTCCGGTTTCTGAGTAATCCCAGTCTGTATAGCCGCTTCTCAGATGCCCTTTGATAAAGGTTATTCTAATGTATTGGGCTTCCGTAGGTTCAACTTGGAACAACTGGTAATCATCCACCTTCAAGGCTTCTGTTACATATTCGCCTAGATCTGTCCATGCGTCACTTTCCACCTTTTTGGCTTCTAATTTGAAAGTGTGACATTGCAGATGAGAATAATTCAGATTACGGTGCCTGTAACCTAATTGACCGAATTTGATGATTTGCCCCAGATTGAGATCCAAGTAGCACACCGGATCATAAATGGGACGAGTGATGATTTCGGGTGCCCAGAATGTTGAATTCTTATCATCGAACAGGTTTTTCATGTCGCCTTCCTTGGTTCCCAGATTGGATGAGTAATTCCAGTTGTCCGAGAAGGGGAAGCCTACATACATAGGAGCTTCTGCGGCAACCTTTACTCTGCAAGTAGCCGTTTGTTTCCCTCTGTCGTTGGCGGTTATATAAATATCGGTGGTTTGTCCCACTTCTCCTATTACGGTTATCAAACCGTCTTGGTCTACTGTAGCCACAGTTTCATCTGCAGAAGAATAAGTGACGCTCTTGTCGGTAGCATTGTTTGGATTAATGGTTACATACTGGGCCAAATTGAAGGTCTTTCCATTTTCCACTTCCACACTCTGTCCAGCAGACTGAATCGTGATACTCGAAACAAGTACTATCTTACTGATTACTCTGATCGGGTATCTGACAAATGTGCCCGAACCGTCGTCAACTCTTACAATAATGGTATCCGTACCCAACGGAAATGGAATGTTTCCTTCGGCAGGTGTGGTCAGTTTAGGGGTAATCAAGCCGTCCGCGCTTAAGTCGATGGCACCCGAAGGCTCTCCGGCAAAGTGGTAGCTGACGGCATTTTCTCTCGCACTTTCGGGCATGATGAACGGTTTCAGTTGCACGGGCTGTCCTTCCGTCACGTCGACCCCGAAAACATCGCTTTCAAGGTTTGTTGCATTTTCAACGGTAATGGTCACCGCTTTACCAAAGTCATCGTCGTCGCATCCCGTAAACAGTGCCCCGAACGAAAGCATTCCTGCTAAGAAATATATATTTTTTTTCATGATCTTACGCTATATTTATCGGTTATCTATTAATATCTTTCCAACCTGGATTCTGCGTCAGCAGCGGATTCATAAGCATCTCGTTTAAAGGGATCGGATAATAGTAACGTTTGTCATCCCAAGGTCGCACGCCTTTGATAACAGTGGTTGATGTAGGATAAGGAATGATGAAACCGTCATCGTCTACAATCACCTTATTACCTACCTCTCCTATAGGAACTGTTACTTTGTAGGGATAATCCTTATATACTTCATCGTTGCGGTTTTTGCTGTACAATTCTATTTTCTCCTGCGTCATCTTCATTCCTCTTACAGGGACCGTGAACAGCCTACCGGCTTTCCATCTCATCAAATCTTCGTAGCGCATGCCTTCCATCATTGTTTCCACACGGCGTTCACGTCTGATTTCGCGAATTATCGGAGTAACGGAATAATCCAGATACTTTGCATAGATGGCGTCCAGACGTGGGTCAGCAGGTATGTTGGTTAGAGTCAGCTTGGCATTGGGGTATTTGGCAAAATCAAATCCGGCTCTTTCTCTTAAGGCATTGACGGTGATCTCCAAATCGTCGTTGGTAATTTCACCTAATTCCGCTCTGGCTTCGGCGTAAATCAGCAACAACTCTCCATAGCGGAACATGTGGGCTGTTTGCACACCTTTTGGGTTAGCTTCCCATTCAGCGTAATCGGGCATCCAGTGTTTGATGAATCGATAGCCGGTTACCGTTGAATTGTACTTCTTCATTGGAGAACCGCCACCTGTATCATACGTAATCATTGGATAAATGATACCGGATTCTTCCAAAGAATATGTATTATCGTCCGCATCAAAGATGGACGCATATTCACCCGGTCTGCAAACAGTTTGCGTCAAGCGGGGATCACGGTTGTCCAACTCCTCCCACATTCCGTCATATCCTTTGAACAGAGGGTTTACCTCGTAGCTGCCTTCCACACCTCCTATATAGATGGGACGTCCGTCTTCGCACAGATAGTCTTCGAGCATAGTTACGGGAGCACCCATGCAATAGCGTGTGTGGTTGTTCATTCCCCAATAACGCGGATTGTCATGTCCCAGTTTAACACCGTCGTATACACGTGACAGGATGGTTTCGTTGTTACCCTCAGTTTCGGGAGAACCTTTTTGTACGAACAGTTGCCAATAAGAATCTTTTGCTGTAGGATGTTTGAAAAGGGAGTATCTGTTCTTCTCGATAATCGTCCAGGCAGCGTCACGACTCATACCCAATAATTCGTTGGCTGTAGATTGCAGATTCAATTCTGTATGATATTTCCGGAAGGTTCCTTCGAACAAACAGAAGCGGGCTTTTAAGAATAATGCCATATCTTTGTTGATATATCCACAGGAATTGTCGTTATCCTCCAAATTTTCAATGGCAAAGTCAAAACACTTCAGGATATTGGTAACCAATTCCGTGCGTGGCATGCGGGAGCCGTAGAGTTCCGGTGAACTTGTATCCAGTTCCTTATCCAACCAAGGCACTTCACCCAGAGCCACCAGTTTGATGTAATAGTCCCATGCCTTGAAGAAATAGGCCTGAGCTGCATATTTCTTCAATGTTTCCGGATCCCCTACTTCCGCATAATGATTCAGGAAGTAGTTCACCTTGCGAAGTTTTTCCCACTGCCAGGGCGCATCAAAATTCTTTGATGCTGTGTTCGGAGTGTCATAAGTACCGCCTAATTTAGCATCGATATTACCCGCATATACAGTATTGTCGCTGAATGCATCTCCAAAAATAATCTGGCTGCCTGCCTTTACCGCCAAGAAACCTTTATCGTGCGAGGTATTGTTGGTTCCACTCACTCCATGTCCGTATACATAATATCTGTAAATTCCGTCCAAGTACAGCTGTAAGTCGGCTTCTTTTGTAAAGAATGTACCGTCAGCCATGTCATCTATCGGATCTCGTTGCATGAAGTCGTCATTACAAGACGACAAAGATGCCACCAAGGTCACAAGTAAAGCTATAATTGAATATTTCTTCATAATCTCTATTGATTTAAAACGTTAAAAACCTACTTGAATACCTACGCTGAATGTCCGTTTCGGAGGATACGCATCGGAGAGATAGTCAGCATCATAATACTTGGGCATATCCGAAATAGTAAACAGATTATAGGCGGCTAAATTCAATCTCAATTTCTCCAAACCGATTTTGTTGATTAAAGCTCTCGGGAATGTATATCCCAGAATCACTTGTTTCAATTTGATATAGGAAGCATCAAGCAAATAACCTGTTTGGGCGTAACTGCCTGTACCGGAACCATACATTGGGAATTTGGCATCTGTTCTTTCGGGAGTCCAGGAGTTGTTGTATACTTCCCATGAACCGGCTCCGTTGCCCCAATAACTGGAAGTAGACGACAACCAATAGTCTCGTTTGCCCACACCTTGGAACATCAGATCGAGATCGAATCCTTTGTACTGGAAGTTGGCGGTGATGTTGTAGCGGTAGCGTGGTGCATTGTTGCCAATCACTTTTCTGTCACCCGGATCGTCTACGGTATTCAAGCCGGTAGTGATGACGCCGTCGTGATCCAAATCTTGATACCAAATGTAGCCCGGATAAGCCTGTCCGCCTTTGAAATAGGGGCCATGATACAGCGGTTTCCCATTTGCGCCTACACCGTCGAAGTCACCTTCCTGAAGGATACCTCCGGTCACGTATCCCCAGATATCTCCTACGGTATATCCCTTATACAATACACCGTCACCAATCTTATTCGTAGGGTTGGAAGGGTAGCTCACCACTTTGGCCTTATCATCTGAGAGTGCTACGCCTACGCTATAACGGAATCCGTTAGCCAGTTTGTCAGACCATTTTGCCTGGAGTTCAAATCCGGTGGTTTTCAAGATACCTGCATTCTCGAAGGGCAAGTCATCGTCACCGATCAATGCCGGGTAATCCTTTCCACCCGGTATCAGGATGTCGGTCACTTTTCTCTCGAATATGTCGGCGGTGAATGTCAATCGGCTCTGCAAGAAAGTAAAGTCGAAGCCAAGGTTCTTGGTAGTCGATTTTTCCCAAGTTAAATTAGGATTGATTAATGAAGGAGTATTGATACCAGTAGGGTAACGTGTTCCATCAAACAAGAAATATCCCTCTGAAGTACTGAAAACGGATTGATATGGGTATTCCGAATCGGGCTGACTGCCCAAACGTCCCCATGAGGCCCTGATCTTGAAGTTGTCCAGCCAGTCTTTCGACCATTCCATGAACTTCTCTTCTGATACTCTCCATCCCAATGATACGGTGGGGAAGAACTGGAAGCGGGAATCTTTCGGGAACTTGGAACTACCGTCATAACGGGCATCCAGTTCTATCAAATATCTGCTCATGTAGTTGTACATGATACGGCCGAACAATGCGCGTGAAGCAATTTCATGATGAGAATTGGCAGAGGTGTTTGCCGTAACATCTTGCACCAGCTCGGGATTCAGGATGTACGGATCGAGCATGTTTTTCAGGTAAAGAGTAGAACCGGCATAAGATTCTTCTTCTTGGTTAAGGCCTAATAACACGGAAACATTGTGCTTTTCCTTGAAAGTTTGGTTATAATCCGCATACACGTTGATAGCATATCTATCCGTGGTAGAACGTGTGACTTCACCCGTATTTTCGGTTGCCCAGCGAGTTTCGAGAGCGGTCCATGAATTGTTTACACGCGCCTGTTTCGGATGAGTCTTTTCCTTTTGGTAAGTAGTGGGAGCCACTGATAGATCCGCCTTGATTTTCAATATCTTGGGGATGATTGTGAACTCGGGACTGATGGAAAGAATTGTTTTTCGTCTGGAACTGATATTACGTCCGCCCGCATACAAATAGCTTACGGGATTTTCTGTCGGGTGATTCGGTAGAAAATCGTCTGGTCCTGTCAATACAGGTTGATAAATAAAGTTCTCCGGATAGTAGGATTTGGCATAACTCCAAAGGTTCATACCATCTGTTTGTTGCGTAGGACCTTCATAATCGAATACATTGTATGAGGCTTTGGCAGCTACATTGAACCACTTCGTAACTTTGGCGTTAATGCTGAGCATGGCATTGTATCTTTTTAATCTGTCGGTTTTAATTTCATACATACCTTTTTGGTCTTGCATACCCAGAGAGATATAATAACTGATTCTGTCACCACCACCACTGATAGAGAGGTTATGCTTTTGAGTCGGAGTCCAGCTTTTCACTAACTCTTTGTAAGGATTCGTGTTGCCTACCCATTGTATGGCATCCCCCTCCATAAAATAAGGCTTGTTGTTCACAGGATCTTTCATGTAGTCCATCATGTGATCCAACATGTCTCTGTCGTGTTGGGAATACTCAGCGATAGTACCAGTCCAAACTTCTTTGTCCCTTAACGCTTTATAAATATAGTATGAATCCAAAATGTCAGGCAATTCATAAGGCTGATCGAAAGCTAAATTGTAAGAGTAGTCGATTTTCGCTTTCTGATTGTAATTACCTCCTTTGGTAGTTACCAGTATCACGCCGAAGGTGGCTCTTGTTCCATAAATAGCGGCGGCGGAAGCATCTTTCAGGAACGACATGTTGTCTATGTCATTCGGATTCAACTGATTCAAGTCTTCAGCAGTGATTTCCACACCATCCAACAGGATCAGCGGAGAGCCGGATTTCACATCGAACTTGTTCTTGTCATCATTAGATGTGCCTCTCTGACGAAAAGTAGTGGCACCACGGATATTCAATGAAGGAACTTTGTTTGGGTCGCCACCTTCGATACTGATGTTTAAGCCCGGAACCATGCCTTGCAAGGCTTGTCCGATATTGGCAACCGGCCTGTTTTCCAATGCTTCTGCTCCAACGGAAGCTACAGAAGCTGTCAGATTCCCTTTTTTCTGTGATTGGAAACCGATGACTACTACTTCGTCTATCATCTTGGAGTCTTCGGATAGAGTGACATTTATACTCTTCTGATTACCAACGGTCATTTCTTTAGTAGTATATCCTACGAAAGAGAATGTCAGTACGCTCTTGTTTCCAGGCACGGATACGCTATACTTGCCGTCAATGTCTGTGATGGTACCGGTCCCCGTTCCTTTTACCATTACTGTCACTCCAATCATAGGTTCACCGTTGGTGTCTTTTACAACACCGGTAATTTGCAGTTGCTGGTCAATGCCCATTGCGATACTCTGGACGGCATATACCCTTTGCGACAATCCTGCAGACAAAAAGAAAAAGCATAGGAAAAACATCAAGCATTGATGTTTGTTCCAATCTCTCATTAATGTTTTTACATCTTTCATAATGTTTAAATTAAAATTAACGTCGCAAATCTATGCGTATTAAAATAATACGTTTTACTGATTTAATTTTTTTTTTTACTCAAATTCAAACCTTAGAATAATGTGCTGTTAATTAATGAATTATGTGGAGTAACTTGTCTCCGGACTGGACGTTTTGTATGTATAGTGGGAGAGTGAAAGGCAGATAAAGAGTGTCTATACACCCTCTTGCCGTAGTGCTCATATCAAATTGCTGTATACAAATCTGTGTTGCGGTCTTAAGTGTCTAAATGCCATTTTTGGCCCTTTTATTTTTGTACACTTCTTTTGGGTAATATTATATATGTCAGTGTATTAAAGAAAAGAAGTGTACAAAAATGAAATGATCAATATTACTTTATTTTATTCATTTCAGATACAAGAAGAATGTAAATACATCTTTTCTATATAATAATGGAATGCTTTCTCCTGTTTGTTTCACTTTGCTACGTATTGGCAACTTGAGCTCAAGCTAATGAACTTCACTTTGCGAAGACACGACTGTAATATTAGTACACAATTTAATCTTCTATAAAGAGATGCTATGTCGCTGTTTTCCTGACGGTTACAAATTGTTGGTTTTTTGTTGACAAGAAGTTAGGAGTTTGTCGACAAGAAGTTAACTTCCTGTTGACAAACTCCTAACTTCTTGTTGACGGGGAATGACTTGATTTTCTGTTCCTTTACACAAGGAAGGCGGTGAAGGGAGAATTATCATGGAGAAGCGGTATACTAATGAATAAAAAACTGCCCCTTCGGAAATTTCTTCCAAGGGGCAGTCCTTTTTCACTTCGTTTTCTTTTCAGTCTTATAAAGCCTTTCGGTTACTGATAACTCGCATGGCGGCAGTGTACTGCTGACAAGGCACAGACACGTGAATGCCATTACCTTTGTCCTCTGTTGAAGCGGTGATGTAAGCTGACTTCAGCAATTGCTTCACACTTTCCACTTCCCAGGGGCTACCTGCGAAAACGTTAATCTGAGAAATCTTTCTACTTGTAATCATGTGCTTTAAACTTTTTAGTTGTACTTTCCGGTCGCAAATGTAAGTGGTTTGCGGGAAACCGAATAGCTCAAATCGATCAAAAAGTAACATAAAAGGTGCAAACGATTTAGAAGTAGCTTATTCCTCATATTTTTTTCTTATTTCGTATCGTTCTTCCGGATTTCCACACGACGGATCTTTCCACTGATGGTTTTCGGCAGTTCGTCTACAAATTCAATCACACGCGGATATTTGTAAGGGGCTGTCACTTTCTTTACATGATTTTGCAATTCCTTGATAAGTGCTTCTCCCTCTTTCCCTTTATATTCTTTAGCCAGTACGATGGTAGCTTTCACTACCTGACCGCGGATTTCATCAGGTACGCCTGTGATGGCACATTCTATTACAGCTGGGTGTGTCATCAGAGCACTTTCCACTTCGAAGGGGCCGATACGGTAACCGGAACTCTTGATCACATCGTCGGCACGGCCTACAAACCAGAGATAGCCGTCCTCATCTTTCCAGGCAACGTCTCCCGTATAGTAGATATTATTGTTCCAGGCTTCGTGTGTACGTTCCGGATCGCGGTAATACTCTTTGAACAATCCCAGTGGCTTACCCTTGTCTGTACGGATTACGATTTGTCCCTGTTCACCGGCTTCTACGGAACGGCCGTCATTGTCTATCAGGTCTACATCGTATTGTGGATTAGGCAATCCCATACTTCCCGGTTTCGGTTCCATCCAAGGCATGGTAGCAATGGTCAGCGTGGTTTCTGTCTGTCCGAATCCTTCCATCAGTTTGATGCCTGTCAGTTTCTTGAAGGTCTCAAATACGGCTGGGTTCAGAGCTTCGCCGGCGATGGTACAATATTGCAGTGATGAGAGATCGTACTTTGTCAGATCTTCGTGAATGAGGAAACGGAAGATGGTGGGAGGTGCACAGAGAGAAGTTACGTGATAATCCTGTATCTTCTCCAGGATGGCGGCAGGGGTAAATTTCTCGTGGTCATACACAAATATATTTGCTCCGGCAATCCATTGTCCGTAAAGTTTGCCCCATACAGCTTTCCCCCAACCGGTATCGGCGATGGTGAGATGCAGGCTGTTTTCCGTCAGGTTATGCCAGAAACTACCGGTAACGATATGCCCCAACGGATATGTAAAGTCATGGGCGACCATTTTCGGTTCACCGGTGGTTCCGCTGGTGAAGTACATCAGTGAGATATCTTCGTTCGTATTCGGATGCTCCGGCTTCACGAAAGGTGCGGCATTTTCAATCCCTTTGTGGAAATCATCGAATCCTTCGGCTACTTGGGGACCTACACTGACGAGTTTCTTCACGCTGGGGGAATCCGGCATGGCAGCTACAATATGATCCGTGATAACCGATTCTCCTGCACAAACAATCATCTTGATGTCCGCAGCGTTACAGCGGTACACGATATCTTTCTTTGTCAGCAAGTGAGTGGCGGGAATGACGACGGCACCGAGTTTATGTAAAGCTATGGTGCTGTACCAGAATTCAAAGCGGCGTTTCAATATCAACATTACCATGTCACCATGGCCGATGCCGAGGCTTTGGAAATACGAGGCGGTCATGTCCGTATAACGTTTCATGTCGGCAAACGTAAATTGCCGGTGTTCACCCTTATCATTAGTCCATAACAATGCAGGTTTGTCAGGTTGTTCGGCAGCCCAGGCGTCTACTACATCGTATCCGAAGTTGAAGTTTTCCGGTACGTTTATTTTAAAGTTTTTGATAAAGTCCTCTTGTGTAGTGAAAGAGGTTTGTGATAAAAATCTTTCTACCATAATTATAGGAATTAAGAATGAGAGATTCCCTTCATTCTCCATTTAGTTGTTACATGATAATTGCCAGGAATCGTACCGTTTTTCCATCCAGTGCTTTCATGCCATGCGGCAATTTTGAATTGAAGTACAGGCTGTCTCCTTCGTTTAGTATAAGCTCTTTGCCATCGATGTTGACCATCATGCGCCCTTCGAGCACAAGACTGAATTCTTGTCCGGCGTGGCTGTTGTAATGTATCGGTTCATCGTCCGGTTTAGGTTCAACGGTTACAATGAACGGGTCTACGCTACGGTTCATGAAACCAGAAGCGAGGGCTTGATATTTGTAGGCCTTGGTACGTTCGATGCTGACACCTTTTCCGGCACGAGTCAGGAAGTAGCTGCTCATTTTAGGTTCTTCACCAAACATCAGTGCGTCCAATGAAACTCCGTATCTGCGTGCAATCTTTTGCAACATACTTACGGAGATATCAAAATCTCCCGTTTCGGCAAGACGGTAGTCGTAAGGATAGATGTCACATTCACGGGCAATGTCTTCAGCGGTCAGCTCCAGTACATCACGAAGCCCGCGAAGGCGTTCTGCTATTTGCTTAATTTGTTCGTCCATGTGGTTGTTTATTTAATGAATTAATTGTTAGTCTTATTGCTTACTTGCTTTGATAGCATTGATGATGGCGGATGTATAACCGTCATGTTCCAGTTCATTGATACCTTTGATGGTAATACCGCCGGGGGTACATACTTTATCGATTTCTACGCTGGGATGCGTATCATTATTCAGTATCAGTTCGGCTGCTCCCTTTACCGATTGAGCCACCATTCTCATAGCATCTTTGGGATAAATCCCCATTTCTATACCGGCTTGCATGGCAGCCTGGATGTATTTCAACACATAAGCGATTCCGCAGGAAGCCATGGAAGTGCAGGCTGCGAATTTTTCTTCGGGGATCAGCATGGCAAGTCCCATCTGATTGAAAATATCCAGCATCAGTTGTTCTTGTTCTTTGGTCGCATTACGACTGGCAATCAGTGTCATACTTTCCATCTCGCTGATAGCGGTGTTAGGAATAATGCGGAACATGGTCATTTCCGGTTCGGGTACGTAGTGAGCCAGCTCTTCAAAGTTAATGCCTGCAGCAACAGAAATGATAATTTGTTTACTCTTCAGTTTCAGTTCGCGCAGCACACCTTTGATAAGCCACGGTTTCACAGCGAGTATGATGAATTCGGCGCCGATGATGGCTTCCTGATTGTCATGGGTGATTTGTAAAGCAGGAAACTCTGCTTGTAGTTCATCCAACTTTCCTTGTGAGGGATTAGAAACTATGATATCCGAGGCGGGGATAATACTTCCCTTTGCCAATCCACGGGCTATAGAGCCGCCCATGTTTCCTGCTCCGATAATTGCTGTTCTCATATCATTCTGTTATTAAAAGGGTTGTCGATGGGCAAAGGTAGATATTTTTTAGTCGATATATGAAACAGTTTAAACGTTTTTTGCTGATTACTCTGCAAAATGCAAGCTTTATTTGTTTAATATAGAAGATAATGAGTATATTTGTTCAACTAAAGATGATAGATTATGTCTGAAAAAGAAATGAATTCCTATCGTTTGACGAATATGGAAGAACCTACTGATGAGATGCTATCTCTGTTAATGAAGGAAGTGGCTGAAGAAGCAAAATGTAGGTCGGAAGAGGCTCATCGGAAATTTTTCACAGAGCTCCGTACGGCTGCTCGAATGCAACGAAGGGAGATTGTTCATAAGCAACAGCGAATGGAGAATTTAGGGAAATGTAAAACTGATGCTGATAATGAATAAATGATAATTTGTTTGCTTTTCAGTTTCAGTTCGCGTAGCGCACCTTTGATAAGCTACGATTTCACGGTAAGTATGATGAATTCGGCACCGCTGATGTCTTTTTGATTGTCATAGGTGTAACATAATATCCTCTGTTTCATACAAGATTATCCCATTCTCATCATCCCGGCCAACTGCACGAAATAATCATTTGACCAAATATCAAGTTCTTTGGGATTGCGGACGAAAGGCAATACATCTTCTTTCACTTGTTTTATATCAGCTGTAGAGAGACGCTCAATGAGTTTCTCCTTGAATAACTCTGGAGTAATATTCTCATTGTTGAACTGCTTGCATCGTTCTGCCAAATGAGTAAAATCCAGTGGAATATTATGGCGTACATACCATTCAAAGTCATACCAATCACGGCCTTTAACTCTATTCTTCCACACACGATAGACCAGTGCGTGCATCTTACCGGCAAACAGATCGGGAAGTGTAAAACAACGAGTCATAAATGAGTGTGGCTGAAGCAATAGTTTCTGTTCTGTCTTGAAGTTCAACGGTGGACAAGTATCTACTTCAATCTTTATCTTTATTGACCTCTCTGTTTGGAAAGTCACATCATACACATTGGTATTATCTTTAAGAAATGCCGATTCGACATTTCCGAAATTCTTCTTATCTTTTTTCTTTATTTCAACCTCACGGCCTACCATTGCAAAAGCATCAACGATAGCAGGAAAATATTTTGTAAAATCGAAATTGTCATCTTGCGCAAGTAATGAAAAATCCATATCCTCACTGAAACGCTGCAGACCATGAAAGATTCTTAAACAAGTACCACCATAGAACGCCGCCGACTCAAAAAAGCCTCCAGCATAAAGTCCAGCAAGTATCATCTGTTGGTTAACTTCAAATATGGCGTTTCTTTTATGTTGCTCCGTCGTCAAGTCATAGCGGGATAGCATATTGTCAAATATCTCATTCTTCATCGTCTCATGAATTTTAATAGTCTAGAAATTGAATCAGCCTTTTTGCCAACCTTTATATAGTCTTTGAATATGGTTTCATCCATCTTATAGAACTCATCCATATCCATACGGATATCTTGTTCAAGATATATTTCCACATCTTTCATATAGCGAAGATTGACCTTTGAGGAATTGGCAATCAAATCACACAAAGCCTTTTCCGGTGATGCAATAAGAAATGCATAGTCACCCTTATGCATACTCCTTACTCCTATCGAAAATGCCTCTCTTGAAATATATTTGTAGTCATAACTGCCGACTGGAGTTTGAAAGCTACGAGAGTGCTTTACTGTCATTGATTGATGAACATATACAGCCTCGGGGATAAGTCCATAATATCGTAGTGCAGTAGACATTGAAATATACGAAGGTGTATAGAGATGATTGGCAATCAACTCACTCGATAGAGTCTTTCCTGAATGTTCGGGGTTGACCACATAAAGTCCTCGCTTCAGTCTGATGATAACCCCTTGCTTCTCGAGCCAGGTTACTTTCTTGTTAGCAGACTTAAGTTCTGGATATAACGATTCAATGATTGAAGTCGTTACTGGAATAGTTCCTATTTCACTTAATTGTCTATTCATACTGCAAATATAGCAATAATTTGAACAATAAAAGAAATATAACTTCGTTTTCTATTCAAAATATTACTACCAAGACGATCTTAAGAAATAGCGACTATTGTCACATAATGCTTACCGTAAAAGGTAGATTATTCTCTAAATTTTCTCACAATTCACCGATTGTAAGGACCTCATAGTACTGAAAATAGATTCTGTTATCATGGATAAATGACACTCAAGGAAGGGAAAAAACACCAAATATAGTAAAATGAACCCTAAAAATCAATATTTGACACTCAATATCATTAGTGTCCACTAAAAAATCAAATAAGTTTTTTGAAAATTTTGAGAGTTAGATAATTATAAAGGTTTTTCGAGTCAACTGATTTGAACTTATCTTTGTCAAACTAACGTAAAATGGCATATGCATCAAGGAAAATACATGTTCTTTCAGCTTTTAAACTTCCTCGACCGCAATGATTTCAACTATCTAGCAAGGACATATGATGGAGACAAATACGTCAAGCAATTTACCTGTTGGAATCAATTCGCTGTTCTGATGTTCGGGCAACTTTCCAATCGTGAAAGCCTGAGAGACATTGTACTTGCAGCACAAGCACATGCGTCGAAAGCTTATCATCTCGGATTCGGCAAGTCTGCTACTAAAAGCAACTTCTTTCCTTCATTGTTTCACGCTTAATAGTTACTACTAAAATAGAAATAATAATGTTTGATCTAGTTTCCTTACTGTCATTTCAATCTCAAATTGTTTTGGAATATGGGTATATTTAATATGATATATGAAACAGTTTAAACGTTTTTTGCTGATTACTCTGCAAAATGCAAGCTTTATTTGTTTAATATAGAAGATAATGAGTATAGTTGTTCAACTAAAGATAATGGATTATACTTGAAAGAAAATGAATTCCTATCAGGACAAATAGCTAATACCTTATGATATAACAGATATTGTGGAATGTAAACTACGGATACATTTTTTTATCAATTTTTTCTTTTTAATATAAACCTTTTTTGTAATTTTGTGCTTGTTGAGAATGGAAAGCGTTGCATTCTGATTTATTTGTTAGATAAAAAATAAGAAGCGTTGTGCTTCATCTTGTAGTCGAAAACCTAGGAAATTTTCAAAACTACACAAGATGTTAGTACGGTGGTTCTCTCGCTTATGCGTGGGACTGCTGTCTGTCGTCTGTGTAGTTGGGTTTTCCTAGGACCTTCGGCTACAGATGATAGTATGCAGTTCCACGCTTCGTTGTATAATAAGGTTAGCAGTCTTAGGAGGAATTGGAGAAGACACACTTGAAACATAATGAAAACATAGACATCTTTCTGCAGAATACTTGCATTTTATAGGTAAGATAACTACCTGATATCGAGAATATCCATTTAAAAATATAAAAAGATGAGAACTAAATATATGCTTCTTCTGTCTATTACAGCGTTCATTTTTTGTTGTGTTTCTTGTAGAAGTAGTCAAAATATTCCACGGAAGATAGATAATCACTCAATCGTTCCAGACAGTCAAGTTGTAGTCTTATTAGGTGACACAATATGTCAGTTTGTTTACAGTCCAACAGAAGTGATAGGGTATAAGATGCGTCCCCAAAAAGCAGAACAGGATACATTGATTGCCCAGTACGCCATAGATTATAAAATTGGTGAGCTTGCTGCATCCTATTATTCTATCCTACAGTTTTTTTTGCAAGATATCTTGAATTATGATCAGAGTGGGAGTATAGTTAAAACTCCTTTTGAACCTAATATAGCGATAAAATTTGTCGATGAAAATAAGGAGGAGCTGTACTTGCTTGTAGCATTCAATGGTAATCAATTAGCTTTTGTGAAAGATGATAAGGTTTATTGTCGACAACAATATGTACATGCCCGTTATTTAGTGAAATTCGCTTTAGGACTTCTTCCTGACAATGAATATTTAAAAACTCTTTTAAAACTCCCATGATTATGAAACTACAGAAAAATGTTTTTTTATTAATCTTATGTTTGGCTCTGGTTAATATTCCGCTCAGAGCACAGACATTTCATGCTATTCTTTTCGGTGACACTAATGATGAATCTATAGGTAATACTGTGAAGTTGGATATTGAACGGATAAGTTGTATGCTTGCAGAGGCTCAAGCAGCTTTGCAAAATAAAATTTCATTTGAATATGATGTTAATGTTGCTAATCGCTGTTCACCTCAGAATTTACGCAATGTGTTGAATCGTCTTCAATGTGGAAAAGATGATGTTGTATTTCTTTATTATAGTGGTCATGGTGCCCGTTCTTTGCATGATACTTCAAAATATCCTCAAATGAGCTTGGGTGCCCATTATGAGAATGAACTTATTTCAGCAGAAGGTACATTCAATATTATTAAGAGAAAATGCCCGAGACTTTGTATCATGATAACGGATTGCTGCAATTCTTACAGTGAAAATCTTTCACCCAAACTGGAATTAAGTAAAAGTGCCCCCTGTATAAACAGAGAGGTTGAAACGAATTATGAAGATTTGTTTATGAAGAAATCAGGTGCTATGATTATCACAAGTAGTAAAGCGGGTGAAACATCAGCATGCAATTTTAAGATTGGCGGATTTTTGACGTATGGTTACTTGACTGTTATGACTGAAGCTAATAAACAAAATATTTCAGATTGGAATAATATATTGGAGGTTACTCGGGATGCCACCGTTGAGTTGTCAGGAAACAAGCAGCATCCGGTCTTTGACGTTTTTGTGTCTGATACGGTTGTATCCCAAACAAGTGTATCAACAAATGAGTCTGTAGTAGATGAATCGACTGATACAATGGTGATTCATGGAGCGGATGTGTCGGCAAATACACAGAATCAGGTATTGGAGGGATTGCGGCAGTTAATAGATACGAATATAGCTGCTCCTCAACGTATCGCAATGGTCACCCCTATTCTAAATAAGTATTTTTCTAATGCAAATGCTATTGTAGAAATGCTGGGTAGGAACTGTAAAACCATTGTGGCAAGAGAGACAGCCAGAAACTTTTTGGAAAGATTGAGTACAGAGTATTATTTGATAAATTTCAATGTACTATCTTTTACTCAAGACAATAATGGGAAGATTACTTCCTTGAGGATTAATGAGGTTTATAAGAAATAGATTTTATACGATTATGAAGAAGATTATACTATTTACTATCGTTGTAACCTTTCAAATGTACGTTTCGATGGGGTATGCACAAACCAATGATTTATCGGAAGAAGATTTGGAAATGTTTAAAGAGGAGGTGCGGAATCGAATTAATACTTATCAGATGTACTTGTCGTTTATCGGGAGCAAGAAGAATGACAATGCAACGAAGGTGGTTTATATGAAGCAAGCACTAAAACTATTTATGGGAGAGGGTAATAATTATCGGGATATTTATGATAATATTCAGCCTGCAGTACGTACTCAAGTTTCTTCAAAAGCTCGTAATACAAAGAACTGGATACAGACAAAGAATTATCTGAGAAATTTGACTAGTCTAAGTTACTCAGAAGTACAAATAACTCAAGCTGATGTATGCTATGTCTCTGATTTTTATAAAGTCAGAGATGGCTTATATAAAGCTGCGGTGACAATCAAACAGAAATTTGTAGGAATGAGGGATGGAAAAGTGATTTATGAAGACATTACGGAAAAGACTATTAATGTATATCTTCAGCAAGAAATCACGAGCGTTGGCAGTCAATATGTGATATTGTTAGGTGACAGTGAAGTATTGGATACCTATTAAAAGAAAGTGTATGAGACGAAAAATTGTATTATCAATTTGTATCTTGTTTGGTTGTCTGTGTATGACATATGGACAACTGATGAATAACCTGTCTTTCAATGAAACATTTCGTTATCGCGTAAAACAGATGGATGAATTTATGAAGCGTTTTAATGGAATAGAGAGCATCCCACTACCTTTGGAAGATTCTTTGAAACGGTGTACGAATATGCTGTACCTTTTTGACAGTGAGCTGTTTCGAAATAACCCGGATTCTGTGAAAAATGCAGTTTTTGAGTTTATAGAGGCGGCTGTTGAAGATTCTACTTCTTTGCATTATACAGATTCTACGTGGACGGCTGAGGTATTATGCCATTGTCACTACAAGAACAAAGAAGAAAAAGTTACTTTATTTTTAAAGCCTGAGCAAGTTGAAGTATATGTATATCGCTGGGTGATTGTCGGTGCAAAAGGTGAAATTTTGGATTTGGAGCCATTGAAACGAAATCATGGGTTAGATATTCAACCGGATAATCATGAAGTGGGTTTTATTGACTTGTCTAAAATAGCAGCGATAGGTAATGAGAATATTCTGAATTATTCAGAAAAGAATTATTTACCGGATGCTTTGTCTGTCTTTTATGCTCTAATTTATTCCGGGCAGTTAACATTGGCTGTTGTAGAGAAAACGAAGTTTCATCTGTGGCAAGTTCCTGGATATACATTTACTGTTGAACGTGTTGAACGTGAAGGAAATAACACAGGATGGCTGATTTCGTCTTTTAAACGAATAGACGGAAATAAGAGAGATAACTGTTAGTGAAAAATTATATAGATAAGTTAGTTATGGGAAAATATTTAATCTTTATAGCTTGTCTGCTATTGACTAACGTGTTGATGGCGCAGAGTGAATTAACTATTGAACAAAGAGAAAAAGCTGAAATGTGTGTTGAACGTTATTTCAAAATGTTAGCCCGCTATGCAAATCATCCGATGGGTGCAGAAGCGGCAGAATTACGAACGGATATTATTATGATGTGTGAGAATAAATTTCGAACTCCGGTTTATAATGATTTATATTCATTTAAAGATATTCCAAATAAATCCACAGCTTGTAATATTGATGATTATTTGTTGCAATTTGGAATTTTGGAAGAGAAGAATAGCTATACTTTCAAGATTAGCTATGATTCAATTGTTTGTCATCCAGTGTCTGTTCCTACTTATGCGGACAATTATGAATACGATAATGTGTTTGTTTATGTAAATAAGCATATTGAAGGCGATGGCAAGAATGTAAAGATTAAGAATGTGATTCGGTTGAATCTTGAGAAAGAAGAAATCGCATATATTGAAAAAGCTGAATTTGACACTAATGATAAGGATATTGAGTTCTTGTTGAAACATTCCTTGGGTTACAGTCCTTCAAAACTTAATGAAGTTGCCAGTCGGTGTTATAAAGAGAAGAAGTATAAATCGGCTCTTTTGTTGTTTGAGCAGAGTGCTATTCGTGATGACATGAATTCTCAATATGCGTTAGCAAATATGTTGTTTTTGCGTCAAGGATGCGAAGAGTATGGAGAACGAGCTACGCATTATATGGCACAATTTTGGGCAAAGAAGATGTATTTTAAAAGAAACACCGGAGTTCAAGATTCAGATTATGAACTTTTGAATGGGCTTATGCAGAAACTATCTATGACAAAATTCTCATCAGATCCGGAAGAAGTTCCTTTTAATCATGGACTCATGAAATATAAAGAGGGGGATAAATATGGGTTTATGCGTAAAGATGGAGAAATAGAAATACCGCCTCAATATACTTTTGCCTTTCCTTTTTCTGAAGGATTGGCTTGTGTTGAGCTGAACGGAAAATTTGGTTATATTGATATTAAGGGAAAAGTTGTAATTCCCTTTAAATTTGACGAAGCATCACCTTTTGTAAATGGCGTGGCTTCGGTTTTCAATGAAAAGGAGGATAAGATGAAAGAAGCTTTCTTGATAAATAAGTCTGGAAAAATGGTCTCTGATGTATATGACTATATTGGAATGTGGGATTCGAAAGGACAATTACTGACACCTGTTAAGCAAGGAGAAGGGTGGGGCTTTATGAATCATGACGGTATTGTGAAAGTTCCTTTTATTTATGAGAATTGTACCAGATCAAGATCTGTATTGGTGAATTCCTTGGATTTGAATTATTGTTGGGTGAAGAAAGATGGTAAATATGGATTTTATAATATAACTTCAGAAAATGCCAAAATGGTTGCTCCATGCAAGTATTTATCTACCAGAAGTTTTAGCTTTGGACTGGCTGCTGTTACTGAAGATGGCCATAAGTGGTTTTATATAGACTATAAAGGCAATAAGGTGTGTGGTGACTATGCTGCTGTTGGCAACTTTCGCAGTGATGGTATGGCATTTGTGAAATTTGACGGAAGTTCAAATATTGGTTATTTTATTAATCCCCAAGGTGAGATTATACTTATATGTGAAGAACATGAACATAAAATTTATAACTTGCGAAGATATAATGGCAATCAGAAATAAAGAATCCGCATGAATATCAAAGGTATGATAGTTGAAGAAGTTGGAAAATGGACAACCCTGTCGGTGGAAAATACTCATAGACAGGGTTGCATTTTCTCTTGCTGATTATTGATCTGTATGTCTTGCGGGCAGCAAGACGGTGAGAGTGCCTTATGCTAATACTTTTCTGAAACGTTCGAGGAAGAGATTGGCTTCTTCCATGCTGAGGCAGAGGGGTGGAAGCAGGCGGAGTACATTTGTACCGCTGACACCGGTAAATACATGTTGTTCTTTCAACAGTTTCAGACGAAGTTCCTTTATCGGTTCTTCAAATTCAAGACCGATCATCAGACCACGTCCGCGAACTTCTTTGATCTGCGGGAACTTTTTCAACTCCGTCATCAGATACTCACCTACCTTGGCTGCATTTTCAACCAGATTCTCCTGACCTATTACGTCCAAGACAGCAAGCGCTGCGCTGCATGCCAGGTGATTACCGCCGAAAGTAGTGCCCAACTGTCCGTAAACCGGAGTGAACATCGGACTGATAAGTACACCGGCCAGTGGGAAACCGTTACCGATGCCTTTGGCTACAGTGATAATATCTGCTTTGATACCGTTATATTGATGAGCGAAGAACTTACCGCTGCGGCCATAACCGCTTTGAATTTCGTCCAGAACCAATATCGTATTATGAGCTGTACAAGCTTCACGCAAAGCCTGCATGAATTCATCTGTCGGCAATTGAATACCACCCACACCTTGAATACCTTCGATAATCACTGCGCAAACATCACCTTTTGCCAGTTCGTTTTTCATAGCTTCAATATCGTTCAGCGGAAGGTAAGTGACATGTCCGCAGTCATTAATAGGAGCTATGATTTTGGGATTATTAGTCACTTCCACGGCAAGTGAAGTACGTCCGTGGAATGCCTTGTTGAAGGAAACCACACGTGTACGTCCGTTGTAGAACGAAGCGAGTTTCAAAGCATTTTCGTTGGCTTCTGCACCGCTGTTAATCAGGAATAAGGAGTAGTCATCATAACCACAAACTTTTCCCAGACGTTCAGCAACCTGTTCCTGTAGCTTGTTAATCACAGAGTTGGAATAAAATCCCAACGTGGCAACCTGGTTGCTGATCATCTCCACGTAATGCGGATGTGCATGACCGATGGAGATAACAGCATGTCCACCGTAGAGATCGAGGTACTCAGTACCGTTCTCGTCCCACACGTGGCAGCCTTTTCCCTTGACAATGTTGATGTCAAAAAGGGGATATACGTCGAATAAGTTCATTTCTTTAATTCTAAATTACAAAATACAAATTACTTAGAAGGCGCTGGGTTTCAATCGCAAGCCGACGGTTTCTTCTAAATTGAACATCAGATTCATGTTGTGCACCGCCTGACCACTGGCACCTTTCAGCAGGTTGTCGATGCAGGAGATGATAAGCAGCTTATCACCGTGCTTTTCCAAATGCAGAAGACATTTGTTGGTGTTCACTACTTGTTTCAGGTCGATGTTCTTTTCTACGATATGCACGAAAGAGTCTTTGGCGTAATATTCTTCGTACATACGGACTATTTCATCCAGTGCAACTTTAGTTTTTACTACGATGGTAGCAAAAATACCACGTGCGAAATCACCGCGGTAAGGGATAAAGTCAATATCCGCATCAAAACTGTTCTGCAATTGCTTCAGAGATTGCTTGATTTCGGGTACATGCTGGTGCTCGAATGCCTTGTAAACACTCATGTTGTTATTGCGCCAACTGAAGTGACTGGTTGATCCTGGTTTTACACCAGCCCCGGTGGAACCGGTAATGGCATTCACCATGATGTCATTGTTCAGCATCAGGTGTTTGGCAAGGGGGAGCAATCCCAATTGGATACAAGTGGCAAAGCAACCCGGATTAGCCACATGCTTTGCTTTGCAGGTAGCGCGACGGTTCAATTCCGGCAAACCGTAAATAAAGTCATGTTCCGGAGAAGCGATGCGGTAGTCCATAGAAAGGTCGATAATCTTCAACTCCTCGGGAAGGTTGTGACTCTCCATGAACTTCTTCGTGTCGCCATGGGCGGTACAGAAGAATAACACGTCAATTTTGTCCAAAGGTAACTCGTCGGTGAAGACAAGGTCCGTTTCGCCGTACAATCCTTCATGTACGTCGGTAATTTTGTTTCCGGCGTTACTTGAGCTGTTGATGAATACGATTTCCGCTTCCGGATGATTGATCAGCAAACGAATTAATTCACCTGCCGTATATCCGGCTCCGCCGATGATTCCTACTTTAATCATGTTAGTTTATACTATTATTCTTTTATCTGTTATACAAGTTCTTTTCCTCGGGAACAATAAGCCACATTATAAGGTACACGGGGATACCGGCAAATACGGTAAAAAACGTCAATAACGCATAGCCGATACGTACGAGTGAAGGGTCGAGTCCGAAATAAGCGGCCAATCCTCCGCAGACGCCGGCAAGCATTCTGTCGCTGCGTGAGCGAGTTAGTTTTTTGTTATTATTATCCATATCTGTTCGTATAATTGTTCTATCCCCTAACCGTTCACTATGAGAGATGGGTTAGGGGATAGGCTTTTTAGATTTCTTCGTCTTTATGATTGTTATAATATACTCTCAGTGGAGTAGAAGTAACCTTGATGAAACCTTTCGCATCTTCTGCTGTCCAGCCTTTTTGCATTTCGCCATATTCGCCGAACTTCGTTTTCACAAGGTCGTCTTCTGATTCTACACCTACCGTAGAGAAAGATAATGGGCGAAGTTCCAGAATAGCCGTACCGTTTACGTTACGCTGGCTTTCCTGTAGCATGGCTTCGATGTCGCGCATCACCGGTTCCAGATATTGGCTTTCGTGCAGGAACATACCGTACCAATTGGCAACCTGGTCTTTCCAGTATTGCTGCCATTTACTCAGTGTATATTTTTCCAGGAATTTATGTGCACCGATAATCAGCATCGGAGCAGCAGCTTCGAAACCTACGCGGCCTTTGATACCGATAATTGTATCACCCACATGCATATCACGACCAATACCGTAAGCGGCACCGATTTCTTCTACTTTCTGAATGGCTTTGATGGGATCATCAAATTTCTCATCGTTCACAGCTTTCAACTCACCTTTTTCGAAAGTAAGACGGAGTTGTTCGCTGCCTTCCTTTACACAGTGTTTCAGATAAGCGCTTTCGGGTAATCCTTGTGCGGAATCCAGAATCTCACCACCGCAGATAGAGGTACCCCACAAACCTACATTGTAAGAGTATTTCAGTTTGGTGAAATCTGCTGAGAAACCATGTTTGTTCAGATAATCGATTTCTTCCTGGCGGCTCAATGCCATATCACGAGTCAGTGTGATGATTTCCACGCCCGGAGCCAATACAAGGAATGTCATGTCAAAACGAATCTGGTCGTTGCCTGCACCGGTAGAACCGTGAGCGATAGCATCTGCACCGATCTCGTTGGCATAGCGTGCGATGGCAAGTGCCTGGAAGATACGTTCGGAACTTACGGAAATAGGATAGGTACCATTACGCAGTACGTTGCCAAATACCATGTATTTCAAGCTCTTTTCGTAATATTCCTGCGTCACGTCGATAGTGACATATTCTTTTGCGCCCAGTTTATAAGCGTTTTCTTCGTTTGTTTTCAGTTGTTCGGGGCTGAAACCACCGGTGTTTGCACAAGCTGCATACACTTCATACCCTTTTTCCTTGGCAAGGTACATTACCGTAAATGAAGTATCAAGACCGCCGCTGAATGCGACTACTACTTTTTTCTTTTCTTCCATATCCTTTGTTTTTTAAATTTTATCATCTTCATGCAGAGCCGGGTCGTAGAGCATTGCTGTGCAGATGCAGAATTTGCGGTTCTTGGCTACTAATATATCATGGTTGATGCAGCCTTCGCAGCCTTTCCAGAAGGATTCGTCATCAGTCAGTTCATTGAAAGTGACGGGAACGTATCCCAATTCCGTATTCATTTTCATGACGGCGGCTCCGCTGGTGAGACTGAATACTTTGGCGTTGGGCCATCGCAAGCGTGCCAGGCGGAAAGATGCCATTTTGATACGCTTAGCCAATCCAATACCGCGAAAGTCGGGATGCACAATCAAACCGGAAGTCGCAACATATTGTTTGTTTCCCCAACTCTCGATGTAGCTGAAGCCTGCAAACACGTCTCCGCATAAGGCGATGATGGCTTTTCCTTCTTTCATTTTTGTCGCCACATATTCGTGTGTGCGTTCTGCGATGCCCGTTCCACGTACTTTGGCCGCTTCTCTGATGGTATCCAAAATCTTATCCACATAAACTTCGTGAGAGGCGTCAGCCACCATCACGTCCACTTTTTTGGTATCCATTTCTTATTGATTCGTTCTTTATTTATTTAATGTTCGGAATGATTTGCGACAGAAATTCGCGTACTTCGCCATGTGAAGCAGCTTCATGCACTACCAACATGATGGTATCGTCTCCGGCAATAGTGCCCAGAATGGCGGGACATTCGCGGTTGTCGATGTCGTAGGCCATACTGCTGGCATATCCCGGTCGTGTACGGATAACGGCAATGTTACCGGAGAATTGCAGGGACACGAATCCGCTGGTCATCAGCATCTCGCTGGCACTCTGGTCATTGGAACGTTTGTACATGATGTTGTTGGGTAATACATATACGTATTTCCCGTTCATGTTTGCCGCCTTGGCAACTTTCAGTTGTTTCAAGTCGCGGGAGAGAGTGGCTTGTGTCAGTTCAAAGCCTTCTTTGCTCAGAGCTTGCAGCAGTTCTTCCTGAGAACTGACGTCCTTGCTTGAGATAATCATCTTGATAGCGTCTAACCGATTGGCTTTTTTCTTCATTGTTCTGTATAATTATTCTAAGAATGGCGCAAAAGTAGCGATAATTTTGGAAAGAATATGCATTAAAGAGGGAATTTTTATACTTTTTATACTATGAATGCTGTGCTTTATGCATAAATCGGAGAATATATGCAATTATTTTATTTCCTGCCAGGAAAACACAGTCCCGTCTTTACGGTTGGGTATAGTCCCGGGCCAGTCGGCAGAATAAGGTTCGTCTGTACGCGGATCTAAACCAATGAAGCGATTGGTCTTTAAGGATAGTAGCATACATTGTCCCCATAGCATATCCTGCCACATGAAGAGGCTGCCTTCCGTTTCTTTCTGCATGAGTCGAACATCTGCTGAGAGGCCGGCTCCGGTGACGGTGACAAAGCCTGATCCGTCTAATGCTTCAAGAGCTATACGTCCTTGTCCGCGGTCGTGTACACGGAATTGGCATCCGGTACCGTTGAACGTATTACTTCCCGGATAGGAACGATTCAGCATACCGTGGGGATTAGCCCAGACTTGCTCACCGTTTGCGAGATTGGTTAGTGTTATTACTTTGCCGAGAGGAAGATTTTTAGAGCGATCTGCCAGTGGTTCTTTTACCTTGAAATTGTCGAAGTCGGCATAACCTCCCGCTTTTCCATTCGTATTGAAAGCAAATAAGGCATACCGTACTCCCTGGAAAGTCTTCATTTGATACCCCAGACGCAGTTCACCGCCGACTTCTTTAAATGTTTTACCGTCTGTACTGAAGCTGAGTGTTGCCAGGTCTCTATTGTAATCACCACTGGCACGCAGGTACACTTGTGGGCCGGATAATGGTTCGTCTGTAGACTGGTTCTTTACTAAGTCGTAAAATCTCAGGATGAATCCCTCGTCAGTACGCACTACACCGATCCAATAATAGGGAACATTCAATAACCCAAGTCCGGCTACGTCACCTTTCTTTAAGGATTTGGCATTTAATTCGACGGTGGCGCTGGACTCCGGACCGATAGCGCGTTGAGTAAGTGTATTTTTCGCATACATGAAGTTTTTGGCAGGGAGAGTGTGCAGACGCAGTACACCTTTTTTCTCAGTGAGCGACCATTTCTTATCTACCGGAATATGGTTCCATTGCCAGATCGGTTTTAGTTTGGCAGACGAGAAATCATCATCACGCTGATAAGTTGTCAGAGGAGCTATATCCGTTCCGGTATCCGGTTTGAACCAGGTGCGTGGTGAGCGTCCCAGGTTTCCTTCCAGTCCGAAGTAGGGCCAACCATCTTTCCAGGTCACGGGTGAAAGGAAAGTCAGGCGGCCTGCGGATTTTACGTCCATCATTGAGAATCCCCACCATTCACCATTAGGCAGATCGACGATGCCTCCCTGATGAAGGGTTACTGCACCGAAACCATTTTCAGAAGGGCGCTCAAATTCCATTGCTTCTCCTTCATTGGGGATGTTCGACCAGAAGCCATATCCTTTGGTCCACCAGCCACGTTGTGTACCCATGGTTTCACGATTACTGATAACCACGGTTTCGTAAGGACCTTCCAGTTTGTCGGCGCGGGCACATTGCATACGGCCTACGGGTGCATAGTCTGCACTGATGATATAATATTTTCCGTCTATTTTATAGAAATGATGCCCTTCTCCCATGGCATTACCTTTAGGGATGATTACTTTCTCACTGCCTTCCACATAGCCGCTGAAGTCAGGTTTAAGTTGAATCAGATGTACTTCGTCGTAACCATGTACTGCATATATCTTGTCGTCGTCATCAAACAATATGCCCAGGTCGTAAATTCTGCCACCCATATTCTTGTGTGTCCAGGGGCCGGCGGGATTTTTGGCAGAGAAAACTTGTAAGCCATGGTCATTTACGTTGACGAATACATAGAAAGTGCCTTTGTGATAACGGATGGCAGGTGCCCATATTCCGTTTCCATAAATGCCTTTATCGCCTTCCAGATGAAAATCAGGTCCTAAATCGAGTTTGTCAAAGATATATGTTACGAATTCCCAGTTTACCAGATCTTTGGAACGTAGTAGCGGTAGTCCGGGCATGGCATGCATGGAACTGGCAACCATGTAATAATCTGTTCCTACACGTATCAGGTCAGGATCGGTAAATTCATCGTAAAACAGAGGATTGGTAAAAGTACCGTTGCCGTTGTCGGCTGTCCACGACTGGGCTTGTAACTGGCAGAATGCCATCAGGCCGAGGATGATAGAGAATATATGCTTCATGGTCATAATAAATAGAATAAATTAATTAATTTGAGGACTTTTCGGAGAACATCCAATAATCGAAGTTGAAAAGCTCGTGGGGAGTTTTACCTTTAAATATAAGGTATAGGTCATGAACTCCTTTGACCTGCTTCACATGGGTAGAGTGTTGTTCCCAATTATCCCATTCTCCGGTATAGGGAATGTTTAAGGTGCCGATCACTTCACCTTCGGGTGAGTCGATTCTTAGTTCTATTTCTCCTCCATGATATCTGCTGGATGCGGAAGCGGTGAATTGCGAAGCACCTTTCTGTCCGAAGTTCACATCACGCACCTTGATGTAATCGGTATTATGAATAGCGGTTATATATACACCTTTTTCTTTATCGGTGGCAGATGTAACGCCTTGTGCCCATGCTATAGTTTCCGCTTCAGTTCGTTTGTATGGATTGAGTGTACCTGTTCCTTTCTTTATACCTTCATTAGTCATGTGCATTTGCGGTATGGTTCCGTCGGGGTTGTATGTGAACTGTTCCACACATACCGATCTGCAATAACTGTGCCCACCGGGCAGCGCATCATTATGATAGAAGAAGTAGGAGTTACCTTTAAAATCAATTATTCCGGGATGGTTGGTATTACTTCCTTTTTCCAATGGCATTACGACTCCCCGGGCTTTCCAGGGACCTTCTGCGGTCCGGGCGGTTGAATAATGTATGGATTCCGGGAATTCGGCGGCATAAATCATATAATACAGGTTGTTACGCTTATATACCCAGGGCGCCTCTGTGAACCTTCCCACAAAGGCGGTCTGGTCTTTGATGTCGAGTGCTGTGATTGAGCCGTCCAGGGATATCATATCTTTATTCAGTTTGGCCTGATAACAAGCCCCGTTTCCCCAATAGAGATATGCTTGTTTATTACTGTCGATAAAGACCGTAGGGTCAAGGTCATCCCAGGAGTGTTTGGCGGCTGTAGTCATGTCGTTGGTTACTAATGCCTGACCCAATGCATCTCTGAAGGGACCATAAGGAGTATCTGCAACGGCTACACCGATGGATGAACCCGGACTGAATCTGTTTTGTGAGGATATATACCAATAAAACTTGCCATCCCGCTCTATGCATTGTGCAGCGCTGGCATCTCCGGCTGACCATTTGAAATCACTTGTTTTCAGCGGTGCTCCACAGTCCGTCCAATTCACCATGTCGGTAGTGGTATACAGGCGGTATTCTCTCATCAGGTATGCGTTGGAAGGAGCATCCTTTTCATCGCATCCCACATAAAGGAATAATGTATCGTTATGCACCATTGGAGCAGGATCGGCTGTATATTTGGTTTGAATAATCGGATTTTGAGCCGTTGCCAAAAGTGGAAGGAACCCCAGATATAGGGCTAAAATCTTGTTTTTCATCATAATCGTTATTGTTGATAGTTGTTTTTAATACAAATATTTATTGTGGATATTAATGTATGAATTTTATTGAATGGTTTTGATTTCTTTTCCGATAGTGACACCCGCTTCATTGAAACTGTCTATTGCGAAATAATAAGTCTGGTCAGCGTTCAATATGTTAATGGATACCTTGTTGTCTTCATATACCAGATAATTATGGTATAATTTGTTTTTCTGTGTACCGAACCGGATATTGTATCCGGTAGCATCGTTGACTTTGCTCCAACTCAGATTTACGGTTCTGCGGTTATCGTTGTTTCTGGTTAATTCCGTGAATTGGGCAGTTGCCGGAACAGGTTTATCCACTTTCCCGAACACTCTTAAGCCGGAGATGGAAAACTTGCCGGAAGGGAAATAGATATTGGTGATACGGATATACCTGGTGTCTGCCGGTTTGTCCAATTGGATGTAGTCATTGGGAGCATCAGCTTTGTTCTCTGATTTGTCAACTAACAGATTCCATGTAATCCCGTCTTGGGATTCTTCTATCCGGTATTGGTAATATATGGAATCCGATTTTCCCAATGCGGTAGCATCCTGGTCAGCAAAGTTGACCTGAATGGCATAGACTTTAGAGTTCCGGTCTAAATCAACAGTCATAAACTCTCCTTTGTCTGCGGTTTTTGCGCTCCACCATGTTCTGATATCTTCATTCACGGCATTCTCTGTAGGATATCCTTCCAATGTAGATGACGCTTCTACCTTCTTTTTATAAGACAGGAGCATCCATCCCGGGAATAAATCTTGTGGAGAAGATATTTTTTTATCAGGAACAATCATAGGATAGTCTCCCCATGCTGTGTATGCATAAACATCCCCATCTTTGTCAAAGAAGGTTGGATATAGGGAAATCCTTCTTTCGAACATGTGCCTTTGTGAGATTGTGGAAGTACCGATATTCCAGTAGTTTCCATATAAATCCTGAAATGTGCTGCCATGTCCGGTTCCGTTGACAAAACCTTCGGGTTTATAAGAGAAAGGATTATGTTTGAGTAAAGTGAATGGGCCCAATGGATTTTCCGATACGTAAACTCCGTTGCTGTAACTTTTGAATTCGGTACCGGGTACTGCATATTGCAGGTAATACTTCCCTTTGTATTGGTTCATCCATGCGCCTTCAAGCCAGCAAGTGTGCTTGTAATTGGTATTATAGTTTCCGGATACTTCCCAACCGTATTTTTCAGCATTGCTGTAAAATAAGGGAATGGCTTCCCCTTTGGGCATAAATGTTTTTTTATCCAATTCCATTCCCATCATGGGAGTGGCTGCACCGGAACCATAGTATAGATATACTTTGTCAGTATCTGAATCGTAAAACAACATCGGGTCTGCCAGGATATAAGGAAACTGATCGGTTACCAACTCCCATTTGCCTGATTTGGGATCAGCGCTTTTATAGATTTTGTTGGTGGCTACGGAGGCCGTGAAGTAGATCTCTCCGTCCATTTCCATAACGGTGGGAGCATACTTCTCGATGGGAAGACTGTCAGTGGTTATTAAATCCCAATGAACAAGATCTGTTGAATGGAAATAACCGCCGGATTTAGAAAGGAAAAGATAATATTCTCCTTTGTATTTTATCATACTGGGGTCTGCTGCCTCACGCCAGGACGGAGAGTCGAGTGAAAAACGATAACTTAGGTTTACCGGATTACAAATTGTTTTGACCTTATTCTCTTTTTCCCTACATGCTGCCAATAGAATGGATAATAGTGAGAGTAGCAGAAAGGACTTGATTGTTGTTTTCATTTTCTATTTGATTTTTTCTATTTCAATATCTTTATAGATTGCCTCGCAAGCTTTACCTTCGTGAATTTGTAAAGCGATGTATCCTGTCTGTGGAATTTTACCTATTTGTGCATCCGGGTGAGGGCAGTCGGAGAAAGGCTCGATGTAGTCCAATGTTTGTGCTCCATTCAGCCAGATGCGGATACGCGGACCTTCACAACGGATAATATATGAGTTCCACTCTTTGGGATTATAGTCCGGGTTTTTACAGAGAGGCGTACCTAAGAAATCCCACCGGCGTTGCTCATCATAAAGCGCTCCTTTTTTCCATGAGATGATGTCTGCCTGATAACCTATCATTTCATGTTCTTTATTCTTTTCTGTTTGGGGTTGGCTACGGAATTGGATACCTGCATTATATGAGTCATCCGCACAGTTAATTTTGAATTTCAGGCGGAGTTCAAAGTCACTGTATTCGCGGTCGGAACGCAGGAACTCATTTTTAGGAATATCCTTTTCTATGCTTCCGCCGATAATGGCACCTTCTTCTATGCGAAACCACTTCATGCTGTTGTCGCCGTTATTGCCAGTCCAGCCTTTGAATGTCTTTCCATTAAAGAGAGGTTTTCCCTTGAATCCTTTCAGTATGTCTATTGGAGTGGAAGTCGCTTTTTCCTTTGTTGGTATCAGTGAAAGGCATTGAACATCGGGTAGTGCTTCTTTGTGTACCAGTCTGCCTTTCTCATCTTTTGCTAAAGAGAGTTGGATGCCTTGGAGCTGAATATCTATTTCTCCTGTAACAGGAATATTTATGACGCCTAAATCCATCTCCCGGTATTCGTTCCAATTGTTGGTCGGCTGAATCAATGTGGCAAGTTGCTGTTGTCCTGCCGTAACAGTTAGGGCGCTACCTTGGTAGGGTTCAGCATACTTCATGCGTACGATATAGTTCCCTTTTTTAGAGAAGGTGTTCCACGAAATAAGTTGATCCGTGTTATTCCAGCCATGTATCGTTGCTAATGTATCTTTGTCATATACCTTTAATCCACCTTCTGTCCGGGCATTCTGTGCCCACAATTTTACGGTTTCATTCTTATTGGAGTTTTTCGCTTTCTTATTTCCGAACAATTCTTTACTGAGTTGATGAAGATAGCCCACACTGGGAGTTACGTATTTCAACGGTTCATCCTGATCCCTTTCATATTCGAATACGATAACGGGAGTAGCTCCTTTTTCATAAAGATAGGTTAGCAGTTCTTTGATTTGAGCTGCTCCTTCACCCAAGGCTACATCTTTTCCTTCTTTGTCGCAACGGTCTACATCACGAAAATGAAAATGATACATACGACTTGCATCGGTGTAGCTTCTAACAGCCTCATATACATTGGTACCATCGCGCATAAAGTGTCCTACATCGACAGAAGCACCGATGTATTTACTCCTGTTTTTACAATCGGCCAATACATCCACGGGGTTCCAATAGGGCGAACCATGTGCTTTGGGGTGATTGGTCAGAAACATATAAACGCCATACTTTTGGCATAATTCGTCATAGAAGTCCATACTTCCCGGACCTTCTGCAATACGGACAGGATCGGTAGTCAAAGATAGATGCCATTCTTTGCAGAATTGGAACAATTTCTCTGTTTGTCCGTTCTCCGCATCTTCCTTGCTTGGACGGCAGTAGAATGAAGTAAGTGTTATATCCTTCTCCAGACATTTGTTCTTGATTTTTTGTTTAGTCTCTTCTGACATTTGCCATGGATTGAATCGTTCTTCTTTTCCCCTCTCTATGGTTTGCCAGATTGTAGCCTCTACATATTTCAGACCTAAATCCGCCGCTGCATCAATAGCGTCAAAAAGGGAGTACCGGGTGAAGGTATAGGACTGAATGCCTACTTTCCAACCCACTTTGTCAAAGTCAGATGCAATGTTTGTTTTTTTATTCTGGGCATATCCGTTGGCGGTTGCCCCGAAACTGAACAGCATTATTAATATAAGCTGTAGATAATGTGACATGTTTTTCATTCTGCTGATAATCTAAAAGTTCTGCCTGCAAAGTTAGGGGAGGAGATAGGGAAAGGACTTTTCATTTTAGATATTTCATTTTGCATTTCAGATAAAAAAGGCCTGCATAATGGTCTCCGGCCTTATTCTTGAGGCTTTTCTTAGATTTCGGTAGGTGTTTTGCCGAAATAGCTTTTGAAGGCGCGGCTGAAAATGCTGAGGCTTGAAAAACCGGAAAGTTCGCTAACTTCGGTTACAGTATATTGACCGGATTGCAGAAGTTTGAGAGCATGATTCATCCGTACGGTCTTGATAAAGTCAGACGGCGATTGATCCGTCAATGTTTTAATTTTCTTATATAGAAGTGAAGAACTCACATTCATGGCTGCGGCAAATTCTTCCTTTCCAAATTCGCTATTGGAAATGTTTTCGTTGATGATGCTAATTGCCCGGCTTACGAACGGATCACTTGGCTTACTCTGGGGCACAGGCAGCTCTTCCCGGATGCCCGGTTCTGCCTGTGCCATTCTTTCTTGCATGAGTGCCTGGACAGCATCGGCAATAAGCCTGTCATTGGTACTCTTCCGCTTCAAGCGGTTCGAATAACTTTTGAAAGCATAAATGATATAGCAGATGGTGCATAGACTGATGATAGCTGCAAACCACCAGGTTTTCCAGAAAGGAGGCGTGACGTGTATGTTCAGGCTGCGTTCATCAATCATTTGTGATAGAGAACTGTCGTACATCCTGATGTGTAATTTGAAGTTTCCACCCGGAAGATTGGTATAATTAATAAAGTGAAGTTCCGAAGGGCGGCTCCAGTTTGCGTCCAATCCCTCTAATAGCCACGAGAATTTCATGTTTCCTGAAGAATTCCCTATTGGAAGCAGCTCTAACATGAAATTGTTCTGAGTGTAGTTTAAGGAAAGATTCTTCTGTTGATTGACGGGAGTATTGTTTAATAAACCGGGAATTGTGCGTATGGAGCGGCCTGCTACGGTGATATTCTGGAAAAAGATATTTCCTCGTGGAGGGGTTTCCTGAATCAGTTCCGGCGCAAACATGATTGCACCGTTGCTTGTTCCCCAGATCAGCTTGCCATTCTTCAGCCGCGTACAGGAGTTGACGCAGAAAGTCGTGGTTGAAAGGGAATAGACCGATGTGTAGGGTTGGATTGTATTATTTAAGATATTGAGCCGGCATAAGCCTCGTTCTGTACCAATCCATAAGAAACCGCTGTCAAATAAGATACTGTTCACATAGTTGGACGTCAGGCCGGATTCCGTTGTAAATCTCTCTGTTTGTTGTTTGTCATAGTCATATCTTATCAGGCCGTCTCTGCAAGTGGCAATCCATATTGTATTGCCGGTTACTACTACGTCCTGAGTCAGACTGCCTTCAACTAACGTTTCCACCGTTCCCTGATTTTTATCCAGCAACAACAAACCACGTGAGGTTGTAAGCAACAGTTTCCCCGGAGAAAGTTCGGCAAACGCGCTGACGGGCTGAACCGGATATTCACGGAAACGATCTTCTTTTATCAGATAACAGGATAGCTTTTGGTTGCCGCCTATCCATACATCTCCTTCTTTATCCACGAAAAAGTCAAAGATGAAATCGCCAGTAAAGCCGGGAGTGTTGGTCTTGGAGGAGTAATGTTTCAGCGTTTTTCCGGTTTCACGATCCAATAGATAGATGCCGGAAGAATAACTTCCTGCCCAGATATGTCCCTGGTTATCTTCACATAAAGATAAGAATACCTTTGCCTGTTCCGATTTATTCTGATAATAATGCTTCCACTTGTTGGATGTTGCATCCCAGCGGCTTACACCATTGTTTGTAGCAAACCATATATGCCCTTCGTGATCTTCAATGATCTGGTTGACGTAGTTGTTTCCTAAGGAGTTTGGGTTGTTTATCTGGTAAGTGACCGGTGTGATCTGGGAGTTGTTGTTTTCAAAGAAAGACAGCTTTCCGGTGAATGTGGCTATCCAGTTTTTTGAACCGTCGCAAAGAATATCATATACTCCGTCACCCCGGAGTGAAAAAGGATTGTTCAGGTCCTCCTTATATATATGGAGAATTGTATCTCCTTTTTCGCTGATGTTCCAGATACCTTGTCCGTCAATACCAATCAGAAGGGTGTTTTTAGCATCCTTTCTGATAGCAAGAATGGGTTGCTTCGGAAAGTTTCTGATAGGGATATCTGATAAAGATTTCCGGATGATGTCATAGTAGAAAAGCCCGGCCGATCCGGTTCCAATCCATAGACGTTTTAGCTGGTCATCATAGTACAGGCTGGGTACCTGAAAGAAATCTTCCGTAGTGTTTGAGTAAAGAAGCCGGCTTTCTGATGTCGAAATATTCAGTAGTGAAATGCCTGCCGATGTAATATAGAATAAGTGATTGTCGTCATAAAAGGTGAGATGCTTTATATCCTCTTCCGTTTGTGGGATTTTTGTAAGTATGTTATTCTCATATTTAAAGAGTCCGATCGAGGAAGCAATCCAAAGTACATTGCTTGTATCGGCAACGATGGTTCCTATTGTAATGTGGCTATTATCGGTTTCTTCCCGCAAGTCTGTCAGGAAGAAGAACTGGTCTGTAGGTTCGTCATAATGGAATATTTGGCCGTTATTGGTGTAGGAGAACAGTTGTGAATTGCTATAAGTCAGCTTTACGAATACAAAATCTGTGGTTCGGCAGGGAAGTTCATAATTGCGGCAGTCGCCTTCAGTCACTCTTAAAATGCCGGTTTTGGTGGAGGTCCAGATAAAACCATACTGGTCTTTACAGATGGAAAATGCTTCTCCTGATGTAATGCCATAGGTGTCACTGATGTTGTAGAATTTGGTATTGGTAGAGAAAGAGTTCAAACTAATAGAAAGCAAGACAAACAGCAGCAGTTTGACTCTTTCTTGTAATATCATTTGGAACTTTTTCATTAAAGGAGCATTCGTTGTTTAGAAATTCTGTAGCAAAGATAATAAATATCTATTGAGTTATGAATTAATTCGCCACGGAGTAACACAGAGTTTCACGGAGATGAATCCTGCACCGTAAAGCAAATAAGAAAGAGCGCTTTGCAGGAGTTAGATTTCATCATCTCGTTATATAGAAAGCTGAATGATAGAGGAAAAACTTGATATGCTCCTTCCTTTTTCTCCTAAAGCCTTAATGTTAATGTTATTATGCTATAAGCAAAACCTCGTTTTTCAATTGAAGGCTGTGCAGCCCGCAGTTGTGGGACCGACAGCCCTCAACTGTAAAACGTAGAGCCCTCAACTGTGAAACGAAGTTTTGTTACGGGCAAAGGAACAAAAACAATAAGGCTAAGTTGGGTTTTCATAGGACCTTCTTCTCATTTTTCTTATTGTTCCTAAGTATTCTATTGTGGGATCTATAGATCTCGCAACAGGATTTTCAAGTTCTTTTCGTCGCCTAATATTATGATATGAAAGGAATCAGGAAGGTTTTTTGAAGAATAATGCAGAGATATCCTCTGTTTTCTTGTAAAAGAGAGGTGTTTATGGGGATGTGCGTAAGGTATGTAAAAAAACGTATTGAGAGTCTGATTATTAGCTGGTTGTAATAGAAAAAGTGCTTTGAAAGCCTGTTTTTGGGGTGTAGGATGAAATTTGCCTACACCATTCTACATCATTTTCCACGCATCTATTTGTCTGATAATCAAATGAAAAAAGTCTCCGGTGTAGGATGTAGGAAATAGAGAACTATTTTTCCAATAGAAGAAATTTATTGTTTGCGTTGTTTTTGTATGGGATAAATAGGCATTTGTATCTTTAACATACCGTTCTACAATACTTAGATTGCGTTATTCCGGTCGGGAACATTATTTCTAAAACGTTGGTAGAGTCATTTTCTCTATCATAATGAGCTAAATGATAATTGCCGTATCCTATGATATCTATTCCGATATTTTGTGTATCTTTGTTGCATATTTCTTCAGTGGTGAAGGGATATGTTTATGATTTGGAGATCATTTTATTATTCGTACTTTCGGAAATCTGGTACATTTTTAATAAGAGCGAATGATAAGTGAAGGTCTCCACGTCCGGATTGCATATAACTTTGTTATATACATCTTGTGGCGTGGAGCTATTGCTTATTATTTTCTTACCGGTTTACCAGAGCCTCGAAAGTGGATAATATGTTAATAGTTCCCATGCCACTTTTATTATAGAGGTATAGGGGCGACATCAACCTTTAAAACTTATAACACGATGGATGAACCTTTTACTTGCACTTGCCAAATGAAAACCGACTTAGAAAACTCAGCCGATGTATTTTCCTTTTTTAAAGAGAACTACCCTTTACCCGGTATTGTTGATAATCTTAATAAACTTTCCAATAAAGAGTTACGCTGTGCCTGTTGCTTGATGGGGACTGCTTTACTTAGCATCTCCCGAAAGAAAACGATTTGGGGCTGGCTGAAGATAAAGGGATAGATAATGCCAATTCTGTTTTTATGGAAACGACAAAAGCAATAAGAAAACTATCAAAATATAAAGAAGGGGTTTCGGTGGAAACCCCTATTTTTGTGCCGTCAGGTATTGGCATGTTCTATAAAATAATCTATGTGAATCTATAAACTATTAAAGGCACATGAAAAAGCTTCTTGGATTTTCTATTTTTCTTGTATTCGTTTTGATTGCTTCTCTCACGGCAGAAGCAAAGGTGACACTTCCTGCTATTTTTTCAGACAACATGGTATTGCAGCAAAACACACAGGTGAATGTGTGGGGGAAAGCTGCGCCCGGAGAAAAAGTAACGGTTAAAGCATCATGGCTGGATAAAGCTGTGACTGCCAAGGCTGCGGCCAATGGTAAATGGACCGTGAAACTGAAGACACCGAAGGCAACAACCAACCAGTCCGTTACGGTGAGCGGTGAAAATGAGATTACCATTAATAATATATTAATAGGTGAAGTTTGGCTTTGTACGGGACAGAGTAATATGGAGTTCCCCGTATCGCGTCATCCGGATGTGAAGTGGAATACCGGAATGCTGAATGAAGCGGAAGAACTGAAGGATGCCGATTATCCGGAAATCCGCCTGTTCCATGTGAAACACCAGTTGGCGCACGAGGGTGAATTGGACGACTGTGAGGGGGAATGGTTGGTTTGCAATCCGAAGAACCTGTATGACTTTTCGGCTGTGGGCTTTGTCTTCGGACGTAAGTTATATAAAGAGCTGAAGATGCCCGTAGGGTTGATTCAGTCTACCTGGGGCGGAACACATGCGGAGTCATGGACAAAGCTGGATGTAATGAAGAAAAATCCGCTTTATGCCGATGTGCTGAAAGACTTTGCATTGGAAGGCGTGAAGCAACAGAAAAACTATTGTAAAGTACCCGCAACATTGTGGAATGGTATGATACATCCCATTCTGGGATATACGATAAAAGGAAATATCTGGTATCAGGGAGAGTCAAACTCTATCCGTGCCGATAAATACCAGCAGGTATTCACCAATATGATAAATAGTTGGCGTAAGGAATGGAAGCAGCCGGATATGCCATTCTACTTTGTGCAGATAGCTCCGCACTACGGACAGCCGGCCACTATCCGCGAAGCCCAACTCCGGACCTGGCAAAGCGGACTCAAGAATGTGGGTATGGCAGTTATCACTGATGCGGGCGACTCGCTCGATATCCATCCCCGCAATAAAACAGTGACGGGTGAACGTCTGGCTGCCTGGGCATTGGCAAAGCAATATGGTAAGGACGTGACTTATTCCGGCCCGTTGTTCAAGACAATGAAGGTGGAAGGGAATAAAGCCGTATTGAGCTTTGACTATGCTGACGACGGACTGATGACTCCGGACAATGAACTGGTGAAAGGTTTTATCGTTGCCGGTGAAGATCGCCGCTTTTATCCCGCTACGGCCCTAATCAGGGGAGACAAACTGGAAGTTTCCGCTCCGCAGGTTTCCGTGCCGGTAGCTGTGCGTTATGCATATTGCAATTTCTTCCGCGTGAATCTTTATAATAAAGCCGGATTCCCGGCTACTCCTTTCCGTACAGATACGTGGGAGCCGGATTCGTATGCCCGTTGGTTTGCCGATTCGGAAATGGTACGTTTTCCGAAAGCCTATCAGTTGGATCATGGGAAGCGTCTGTTCTTTGGATATGCGCAGGGTGTAGGCTGCTGTGCGATGTTGCGGATGTGGAAGAAGACAGGAGAGCGCCGTTATTTCGACTATGTGGAGCAATGGGCGGATTCGCTGATTAATGATAAAGGAGAAATCCATTTGTATCATGTGGAAACATACAACCTCGATTATATAAATTCAGGTAAGGTTTTGTTCGACCTGTACCGTGAAACAGGCAAAGAGAAATATAAAACAGCAATGGATGCCCTGGTTAAGCAACTGAAAAACCATCCGCGCACGCTGGAAGGCGCGTACTGGCATAAGCTGATCTATCAGCATCAGATTTGGCTGGATGGCTTATATATGGCATCTCCTTTCCTCGCACAATATGGTGCGGAGTTCAACAAACCCGAATGGATTGATGAGGCGGTAAAGCAGTTTACGCTTTGCCAGAAACATACGTATGATGCCAAAACCGGGCTTTATCATCACGCTTGGGATGAAAGCAAGGGCCAGCGTTGGGCAGATCCGGAAACAGGACATTCGCCTAACTTCTGGGGACGGAGTATCGGATGGTGGTTCATGGCGATGGTGGATGCGTTGGATTTCATTCCCGAAAACCACGAAGGACGCGCCCGGATGATTGGCTGGATACAGGGACTGGCTGAAGTGTTGCCCGCTTATCAGGACAAAAATGGTTTGTGGTATCAGGTACTCGACCAGCCGAAACGGAAAGGAAACTTCCCGGAAGCATCTGTGACCACGCAATTCATGTATGCTTATGCAAAAGCTGTGAATAAAGGGTATATTGACCCGAAATATCGTGCTGTGGCTGAGAAGGCTTTCAAGGGATTGAAAAGTAAACTGATGGTAGAACGCCAGGATGGTACGCTGACACTGACACGTTGCTGCCAGGTGGGCGGCTTGGGCGGACATCCGTATCGCGATGGCAGCTTCGAATATTATATCGGTGAGAAGATGCGGGATAATGATGCAAAAGCAACAGGACCGTTCATTATGGGCTGTCTGGAGCTGAATAAATAGTATATATCATGAAAAAGAATTTATTGGCAATAATCTTTGCTTCTTTCTGTGCCGGAACCCTTTCCGCACAAAATATAGCGTGGCCTGAAGTAACTACGGAAGCTAAACCGGGTGCTCGCTGGTGGTGGATGGGGAGTGCGGTAGATGCGGCTAACCTGACCCGCAATCTGGAAGCATATTCCAAAGCCGGGATGGGCACGATGGAAGTTACTCCTATCTATGGGGTACAGGGTAATGATGCAAACGAAATTCAGTTCCTGACTCCCGGGTGGATGCAAATGTTACGCCATACGGAAAGTGAAGCTGCACGCCTGGGTATGAAGATTGATATGAACACAGGTACGGGCTGGCCTTTCGGTGGCCCGGAAGTGGGTATAGAAGATGCTGCCTGTAAATTGCTGATTGAAGAATATACACTGAAGGGTGGTGAACGCCTGAAAGCAAAGATAGAAGTGACGGATGAAAAACAACGTCCGTATGCCAAACTGTGTAAGCTGATGGCTTTCAGAGTGCTGACTGACGCTGCTACTTCGAAAGAACAAAAGGCTGTGCGTTGCTATGACCTGACTTCGAAGATAGAGAACGGAAAGCTGGTATGGAAGGCTCCGAAAGGGGAGTGGCGGCTGATTGCCGCTTTCGTAGGTAAAACATTTCAGAAAGTGAAGCGTGCAGCTCCCGGTGGTGAAGGATATGTGATGAACCATTTTTCGGCAAAAGCAGTATCCAATTATCTGAACCGGTTTGAACGGGCTTTTGCCGGAAAGGCGACTGATGGTTCTGCCGGAACTCCAACAGAGTATCCGCATAATTTTTTCAATGACTCTTATGAAGTTTACGGTGCCGACTGGACGGACGACCTTTTTGAACAGTTTGCCCGCCGTCGTGGCTATAAACTGGAACACTTTCTTCCGGATTTCCTTTCGAAAGACCGGACAGAGACTACCCGTCGCATTATCTCCGATTACCGCGAAACTCTTGCCGAACTGCTTCAGGAGAACTTCACCCGCCAGTGGACGGACTGGGCGCACAAACATGGTTCACGTACCCGTAACCAGGCACACGGTTCTCCCGGTAATCTGATAGATCTTTATGCGACGGTCGACGTGCCCGAATGTGAGGGGTTCGGACTGTCCGACTTCGGTATCCGAGGATTGCGTAAGGATTCGCTGACGCGTCCCAACGACTCTGATCTTTCCATGCTGAAATATGCTTCTTCGGCAGCGCATATTGCCGGAAAACCGTTCACGACTTCAGAAACATTCACTTGGCTGACAGAGCATTTCCGCACTTCACTTTCGCAGTGCAAACCCGATATGGACCTGATGTTTATCTCGGGTGTGAATCACATGTATTTTCATGGAACTACTTACTCGCCCGCTGAGGCTGCCTGGCCGGGTTGGAAGTTCTATGCTTCCATTGATATGAGTCCTACGAATAATATTTGGCGGGATGCCCCTGCATTTTTTGATTATGTCACTCGTTGCCAGAGTTTCCTGCAAATGGGACAACCGGATAATGACTTCCTGGTTTATCTGCCTGTATACGATATGTGGGATGAACAGGACGGGCGTCTGTTGCTTTTCGATATTCATAAGATGGCAAAGCGTGCTCCCCGTTTTATAGAGGCGGTGCATCGTATTTATAGTGCGGGATATGATATGGACTATATTTCTGATAACTTCATCCGTGATGCCATGTGTCAGGACGGCAAGATATTGACTTCCGGTGGTGTCTCTTATAAAGCGCTGGTAGTTCCCGGTGCCCGCCTGATGCCTGCCGATGTACTGGAGAAACTGCTTCGTCTGGCAGATGAAGGTGCTACGATTGTCTTTCTGGAGCAATATCCGGAGGATGTGCCGGGGTTGAATACTTTGGAAGGACGCCGTACTGAGTTCAATAAGGCGCTGGCACAGATAAAGGAGCGGGAAGGAAAGGGACATATTCTCTTTGGAACAGATTATGCTCGTACATTGGCCGCCACTGATGCTGTTCCCGAAGAGATGAAAACAACTTTCGGATTAAGCAGCATTCGCCGCTCGCATCCTGAAGGACACCACTATTTCATCTCTGCTTTGAAAACAGAAGATACCGAAAACTGGATACCTTTGGCTGTGCAGGCACGTTCGGCAATGCTTTATAATCCAATGAACGGAACCTCGGGTAAGGCACGGTTGCGCCAAAATAATGGCAGGACGGAAGTGTTCCTGCAATTGGCATCCGGTGAATCTGTTATCCTGAAGACGTTCGCGAACCAGGAAGTTTCTGCACCCGAATATGGATACTGGACGCCTGTGGTGCAGAACGATGTGAAGAAGACGTCTCCGGTAACTTATTCTTTTACCGATAAATGGGGATTCCGCTTTGTAGAGGCAAGCCCTGCGGTTGCTGCCACTCCGGACAGTGTATCTCTTGGTTCATGGACGGAAATTCCTGCCGAAGGTACAAAGAATGTGATGGGAGCTGCTTGCTATACCACAACGTTTACACTGAAGAGTCCTGCCGATGTCGAAGAGTGGATGCTCGACCTCGGGGATGTTCGTGAGAGTGCCCGTGTACGCATCAACGGACAGGCGGTAGCTACGCTTATTGCAGTTCCTTATCGTTGTCTGGTAGGTAAGTATCTTCGTCCGGGCGTGAATACATTGGAGGTGGAAGTAACCAATCTGCCCGCTAACCGTATTGCTGATATGGATCGGCGCGACGTTCCCTGGCGTATTTATAAGGATGCCAATATTGTGAATATCCATTATAAAAAGGATAATTATGGCAAATGGGAGCCGGTTCCAAGCGGTTTGCTGGGACCTGTACACTTGATTCCTATGCAGACTTTGAAATAAGAACTTTATAATTCGGAGACAGGAAAGCACCACAGATTACACAGATTATCACAGATTATTTTTTTATCATTAATAATCATATTTATATCTGTGTAAATCTGTGTAATCTGTGGTGATTCCGGTACATCCTCAAACTAAAGCGATAATCAATGAAATCGAATCTAATTATGCTCTGCCTGCTTGGGTTGGCGAGTACTCTGAATGCCCAGGACCCTCGCGAGAGGCATTACTACTATGAAATACTTGATCCGAGGCATGAACCGAAACCCTTAGTGGAAGGTTTTACCCGGGAACGGGTGACTGAGAATCTGAACCGTGGACTGACAGTAACCCCTGCCCGCGATGGCAAAGGTATTTATCTCAGTTGGCGGTTATTGGCATCGGATGCTCCCGGTACTGCATTTCATGTCTATCGGGAAGCTGACGGTAAAGCGCGTCGCCTGACTAAAAAGCCGCTTACACAGACTTGTGACTTTATGGATGTCACTCCTGCCGAAAAGGCGTCTTATTGGGTGGAAGTTCTGGTGAAAGGAAAGAAATCTGCTTTGTCGGAGAAACGGGAAGTGATTCTTTCCGAATTGAAGCCTTATACTTCTATTCCATTGAAAGAGAGTGTGAAAGCCGGGAAGATCGCTTTAGCGGATTTGAACGGTGACGGTATTTATGACTATATCATCCGTACTCCCGAAACGAATGTTGACCCCGGTATGCCCGGAGATACAACCGGAAAGACATATAAAATATCTGCTTACCTGAGTGACGGAAGCTACCTCTGGACCTATGATATGGGACCGGGTATCGAACCGGGAATCTGGTATTCTCCTTTCATAGTATACGATTTCAATGGAGATGGGAAAGCTGAAGTTGCTATCAAGACTGCTGCTGATGACTATGTAAAGAATGAAAAAGGTCGTGTTTGTGGTGGCAGTGAATACCTCTCCGTGCTGGATGGCATGACCGGTAAAGAGATAGATCGCGTGGACTGGCCTGAACGGAACGACCGCTATGGAAATCTGATTCGCCAGAACCGTAACCAAATGGGGGTTGCTTATCTGGATGGAAAGACACCTTATATATTGGCTGCCCGCGGCACTTACAAACTGATGGTGGTAGATGCCTGGATGCTGAAAGACGGAAAACTGCAACGTGCCTGGCGCTGGGATGGGGATGAAGAAAATCCCATTGTGCGCAGTATGGGTGCGCACAGCATGGTGACGGCTGATGTGGACGGTGACGGACGGGATGAGATTCTGTTAGGCTCGTGTATGCTCGATGATAATGGTACGTTACTTTGGTCTTCCGGTTTGGGGCATAGTGACAAGGCTTATCTCTGCAAACTTCATCCTGATATGGAAGGTATGCAGGTGTTTATGGTGAGTGAACCGAAGAAAGAGGATGGTCGCGGTGTTTCCGTGGTGGATGCAGCTACCGGCAAATTGATCTGGAAAATCGGGCAGACCACCTATCATGTAGGTGACGGTATGGTGGCCGATTTTGATTCTTCACATCCCGGTATGGAATGTTTTGCCAGTGAAGACCGTAAAGGTGGCAGCACGGATAAATACCTGCTCACTGCCGATGGCAAGAAAATAAACACTACAAATGCGGAAGTACCCGGTTGCCGTAATTGGATATGGTGGGATGCGGATCTGCTGCGTGAGACTTTTAAAGGAGATGATAACCGCTGGGGAGCTTCTTCATCTTCAGGTGGGCGCAAACAAAGCATCTGGAAATGGCAGGGAGAAGTGTTGACTGAAGGAATCGAAGGTGATATCTTGATGATAGCTGACCTGGAAGGTGATTGGCGTGAAGAACTGATTACTGCTTTGCCGGGAGAGTTGCGTATCTATCATACCAATATTCCGACTCGCGACCGCCGCGTAACGCTGATGCAAGATCCGCTTTATCGTAGCTATGTGGCGCATCGCAGCATGGGATATCCACAAGCGCCCGTACCTTCCTTCTATCTGGGAGAATAGAAATAAATATCTGATTATAAATAAAAAAGAACTAAGAATGACGAAACAATTGTATGTGATTGCAGCCGTGTGTCTGTGGTTGCTCAGTGCTTGCCAATCTTCAACGTATAAGTATGAAGCAGTATATAAAGACCTGCCTTTTGATATGCCAAGGGTAGAAGCGCCGAAATTCCCCGATCGCAAGGTGAACCTTGCTGACTTTGGTGCAGTGGGTAATGGCGAAGAACTTTGTACGGCGGCTTTTGCCAAGGCTATTGATGCCTTGGCGGAAAAGGGGGGCGGACATTTGATTGTTCCTGCCGGTGTTTGGTTTACAGGTCCTATTGTCCTGAAAAGTAATATTGACCTGCACTTGGAAAAGGGTGCTGTTATCCTCTTTTCACCTGATGTAGACCTCTATCCATTGGTAGAGACTGTGTTTGAAGGATTGGATACTCGCCGTTGCCAATCGCCTGTCTCTGGACGTAATCTGGAAAATGTAGCGATAACGGGAGAAGGTGCCATTGATGGTAACGGACATTATTGGCGTCCTCTGAAACGGGAGAAAGTAACAGAAGGTGTATGGAAACAGACTATCGCCCGGGGTGGGGTATATAAACGTCCCACCTACTGGTTTCCTTATCCGCAGACGTTGAAAGGGGATACTATCAGTAATATGAACGTACCTCAGAATCTGAAAACCGAGGAAGAATGGCAGAGTGTGCGTCATTTTCTTCGTCCGGTGATGGTGAGCCTGATAGAGTGTAAGAATGTATGGTTGCAGGGTGTGATTTTCCAGAATTCACCGGCATGGAACCTGCATCCGTTGATGTGTGAGAATGTGTTGATAGAAGAAGTACAGGTTCGTAATCCGAGTTATGCGCAGAATGGTGATGGTCTGGATCTGGAATCTTGCAAGAATGCACTGATTGTGAACTCTACATTTGATGTGGGCGATGATGGTATTTGTCTGAAGAGTGGCAAAGACGAAGACGGTCGCCGCCGGGGACGTGTTTGTGAGAATGTGGTGGTAGATGGTTGTACAGTATTCAAAGGCCACGGTGGTTTTGTGGTTGGTAGTGAAATGAGTGGTGGTGTACGCAATGTCTCTGTCAGCAATTGTCAGTTCCTGGGGACGGATGTCGGTTTGCGTTTTAAGAGCAAGCGTGGGCGCGGAGGAGTTGTTGAGAATATCTGGATACGTAATATTGCCATGATGGATATCCCGACGGAGCCGATTACATTCAATCTTTATTATGGTGGCAAATCGGCTGTTGAAGTGTTGGAAAGTGGTGAGAAGGTACCTGCTAAAGTAGAACCGTTGCCAGTGGATGAAACTACACCTTGTTTCCGTAATATTCATGTGAAGAACCTGGTTTGCGCCGGAGCCCGCCGTGCTTTATTCTTCAATGGTATTCCTGAAATGCCGATTGATGGTATTGTGTTGGAAGATATAGATATTACTTCTAAATTGGGAGCTGAATTTATATATAGTAAGAATATCAGTATGAAGAATGTGAATATTCGTAATACGGAAGGAGAAAAGATAGTGACCCGTTATTGTGAAGGAGTGGAGGAGTAATTTGATCTCTGTGCACTCTCTGGTAAGAATATCAGAAACAGCACCTTTTCAATCAAAACTAATACAAAGTATAGGGGAGGTTTCCCCTATTTTTGTATCGTCAAATTATATTTAATATCATGAAACATTGCTTTTTTGCGGTTGATTTGGGAGCTACCAGCGGCCGTACCATATTGGGAACATTTACTCCGCAGGGATTGGAATTGCAGGATGTAAACCGCTTTCCTAACCATCTGATCGAAGTCGGTGGACATTACTACTGGGATATTTACGAATTGTATCGTCACATTTTGGAAGGCTTGAAACTAGCTGCCCACATGGATGATGTACAGATAACTTCTATCGGAATTGATACTTGGGGAGTGGATTTTGTGTGCGTAGGTAAAGACGGTGGATTGCTTCGCCAGCCCTATTCTTATCGTGATCCGCATACCATGGGTGCTCCTGAGACATTCTTCGCCCGTGTTCCCCGTAAGCAAGTTTATGGATGGACAGGTATTCAGGTCATGAATTTCAATTCACTTTTTCAATTAGATACCTTACGCCGTAATAAAGATAGTGCACTGGAAGCAGCTGATAAAATACTTTTCATGCCGGACGCACTTAGTTACTTATTGACGGGGGAGATGGTGACAGAATATACCATTGCCACCACTGCACAACTGGTGAATGCTGAAACGCGTCGTTTGGAACCGGCATTGTTAAAAGAAATCGGTTTGACGGAAGAGCATTTCGGCCGTTTTGTTTATCCGGGCGAAAAGGTAGGTGTATTGACTAAAGAAATACAAACGATCACTGGGTTGGGGGCAATTCCGGTGATTGCTGTTGCCGGGCATGATACGGCTTCGGCTGTGGCGGCTGTGCCGGCATTGGATCGTAACTTTGCTTATCTGAGTAGCGGCACATGGTCATTGATGGGGGTAGAGACGGATGCACCGGTTATTAATGAAGAAACCGAAGCTTTAAATTTTACGAATGAGGGCGGTGTTGCCGGAACCATTCGTTTACTCAAGAATATTTGTGGAATGTGGTTACTGGAACGCTGCCGTTGCGATTGGGAAGAAATCTCTTATCCCGAACTGATCGCCGAAGCGGAAGCCAGTGAACCGTTCCGTAGCCTGATAAATCCGGATGATGCTCTGTTTGCCAATCCGATGAATATGGAACAGGCAATCCGTACTTATTGTGCTGACCATCATCAGCCGATACCGGAGACTCGAGGGCAAGTGGTACGGTGTATCTTCGAAAGTCTGGCACTGCGCTATCGTCAGGTGCTGGAGAACCTGCGCGGTCTTTCTCCCCGTCCGGTAGAGGCCCTGCATGTTATCGGAGGAGGCAGCCGTAATGATTTATTGAATCAGTGGACGGCCAATGCAGTAGGTATACCAGTAGTGGCCGGTCCGTCAGAAGCGACAGCAATCGGTAATGTCATGATACAAGCCCTTACAGCGGGTGCGGCGAGTGACGTTGTTTCCATGCGTCAGCTCATCAACCGTTCCATTCCGTTGAAAACCTTCACCCCGGAAAATGTGGAAGTATGGAATGCTGCTTATCTGCACTTCTTGCAGTTAGCCTGATTTACCTTACCGCCTGAATAGAAAATACTTAATACTTAAAACTTTATAATTAAAACTAGTACCATCATGAAAGAAGAATTAATCCAGAGAGCCTATGAATTGGCAAAAGAACGTTATGCGGCTATTGGCGTAGATGTAGAAAAAGCAATGGATGCTTTGCAAAAGATTTCCCTCTCCCTGCACTGTTGGCAGGCAGATGATGTAGCCGGATTTGAAGCGCAGGGTGCGCTGACAGGAGGTATCCAGGCTACCGGAAACTATCCCGGCAAAGCTCGCAATATGGAAGAATTGAGACAAGACGTCTTGAAGGCAGCCAGCTATATTCCTGGAACTCATCGTTTGAATCTGCATGAAATCTATGGTGACTTCGGCGGTAAGTTCGTTGACCGCGACCAGGTGGAGCCGGCTCATTTTGAAAGCTGGATACAATGGGCGGCCGAAAACAATATGAAGCTAGACTTCAACTCTACCTCCTTCTCTCATCCGAAGAGTGGTAATCTTTCACTTGCTAATCCTGATAAAGGAATCCGTGATTTCTGGGTAGAGCACACAAAACGTTGCCGTGCTATTGCCGAGGAAATGGGTAAACGCCAGGGCGATCCTTGTATCATGAACCTGTGGGTGCATGATGGAAGTAAGGATATTACTGTAAACCGTATGTTATATCGCGAGTTACTGAAGGATTCTTTGGATCGTATCTTCGAGGTGGAATACAAGAATATGAAGGACTGTGTGGAATCTAAGGTATTCGGTATTGGTCTGGAGAGTTATACGGTAGGTTCCAACGATTTCTATATCGGTTATGGTGTGAGCCGTAATAAGATTGTTACGTTGGATACAGGTCACTTCCATCCGACAGAAAGCGTTGCCGACAAGTTGTCTTCATTGTTACTGTTTATTCCGGAAATCATGTTGCACGTGAGCCGTCCGGTACGTTGGGATTCTGACCATGTAACGATAATGAATGATGAGACGATGGATCTTTGCAAAGAAATCGTACGTTGTAATGCGTTAGATCGCGTGCATATCGGTTTGGACTATTTTGATGCTTCTATCAATCGTATCGGTGCGTATGTAGTAGGTAGCCGTGCTACACAGAAGTGTGTGTTGCAAGCTCTGTTGGAACCGCTGGATACATTGCGTAAATACGAGGCGAACGATCAACTGTTTGAACGCCTTGCTCTGCTCGAAGAAGGAAAATCTCTGCCTTGGAATGCTGTTTGGGATATGTTCTGTCTGAAGAACGGTGTACCTGTAGGTGAGGAATTCATTACTGAGATACAGAAATACGAAGCAGACGTTACGTCGAAACGTAATTGAGGGATTAATGGTTAGTGACGAGTGTTTAGCGGAGAAAGCTGTATCTTTGTACGGTTCTTTGTGTTAAACACTCATCATTTATCACTAAACGTTATTATCATGAATACACTGATAGGATTGTTGATTATAGCTATCGGGAGCTTCGGACAGAGTAGTTCGTATGTACCCATTAACAAGGTGAAAAACTGGTCGTGGGAGAGTTTCTGGCTTGTACAGGGAATCTTTGCATGGCTTGTTTTCCCATTGTTAGGTGCGTTGCTTGCCATTCCGGCGGGAAGTTCGCTGATTGAACTTTGGGGGGCCGGAGGCGCTTTGCCTGCAATGGTTTACGGCGTTCTGTGGGGCGTGGGTGGACTGACATTCGGTTTGAGTATGCGCTATCTGGGTGTAGCACTCGGACAGAGTATTGCCCTCGGTACGTGCGCCGGTTTCGGAACACTTTTCCCGGCTTTGTTTGCCGGAAAAGACTTGCTTCATGGTGAAGGACTGATGTTGCTCATCGGCGTATGTATCACGTTGGCAGGTATTGCTATTATTGGATATGCCGGTAGTCTTCGTTCCAAGAATATGACGGAAGAGGAGAAACGCGCTGCCGTTAAGGATTTTGCTCTGACAAAGGGGCTGCTTGTGGCTCTGTTGGCAGGTGTGATGAGCGCTTGTTTCGCTCTCGGTCTGGATGCGGGAACACCGATAAAAGAGGCTGCTTTGGCTGGTGGAGTAGAAGCGCTCTATGCCGGATTACCTGTAATTTTCCTGGTAACTCTTGGAGGTTTCTGTACGAATGCCGCTTACTGTATTTGGCAGAATATCAAGAATAAGACGGGTAAGGAATATCTTTCTGTGAAAGGTTCGGCACTGACGAATAATCTGTTGTTCTGTGCGCTTGCAGGCGTATTGTGGTATTCTCAGTTCTTCGGCCTTGAAATGGGTAAGAGTTTCCTGACAGACAGTCCTGTACTACTTGCTTTCTCCTGGAGTATCCTGATGTCATTGAACGTAACGTTCAGCAATGTCTGGGGAATTCTGTTGAAGGAATGGAAAGGTGTCAGCAATACTACGATTGCGGTTCTTATTCTGGGGTTGGTAGTTCTGATATCTTCTATTATTGTGGTGGCAATGGCACAAGTGTAATAGTATATATAGCTACGAGCTACGAGTTACAAGTGCCTTTCGGTATGATAGCGCAGCAACTCGTAGCTTGTAGCTCGTAACCCGTAACTTAATTTATTATAATGAAATCAATTCTCGAAAACCGTCCGGCATTGACTTATGCAGTCAATCAAGTGGCAGAGGTTGCCGGATATCTCTGGCAAAAAGGGTGGGCCGAACGTAATGGCGGTAATATCACCCTGAATATTACTGAATTTGTAGACGATGAAATAAAAGCATTGCCTGCCATCAGCGAAGTGAAACAAATCGGTGCTACTCTTCCGTATCTGAAAGATTGCTATTTCTATTGCAAAGGCACCAATAAACGCATGCGTGATCTGGCCCGTTGGCCGATGGAGCACGGTTCTGTAATTCGTATTCTGGATGACTGTGCCAGCTATGTCATCATTGCCGATCATCCGGTGATGCCTACTTCCGAACTTCCTGCCCATCTTAGTGTGCACAATCGCTTGATTGAGAAAGGATCTCCCTATAAAGCTTCATTGCATACCCATCCTATCGAACTGATTGCTATGACGCATTGCAAGAAATTCCTGGAGAAAGATGTGGCTACTAATTTACTTTGGAGTATGATTCCTGAAACAAAGGCTTTCTGTCCGCGTGGTTTAGGCATCATTCCTTACGAACTGCCAAGCTCCGTGAAACTGGCGGAAGCAACTATTGAACAACTTGAAGATTATGACGTGGCTATGTGGGAAAAACATGGTGTTTTTGCGGTAGATGTGGATGTTATGTCTGCTTTCGATCAGGTAGATGTATTGAATAAATCTGCCTTGATTTATATTGCTGCCAAAAACATGGGCTTTGAGCCTGATGGTATGAGTCAGGAGCAAATGCAGGAAATGACTCGCGCATTTAATCTTCCTAAATGATAACCAAGTACTTAAACAAATATCATGAAACGAACATTCTTTTCCCTCGCCCTGCTGTTGGCAGTGGCAACCCTTACCGCCCAAACTAAGATGACGGCAAGAGAAGCTGCCGTAAAGATTGCAGACCGCATTCTTGCCAGCACTACATACGAGTTCAAGAATACGAAGACTGGTGAGATATATAAGTCCGTCAAGAAGTTACCTCTTGATATGGATGTAAAGGTTGCTTGCAAGTATAATAACTGGCACTATACCAATGGGGTAACAAATATGGCTTTGATGGAACTGGGTGATAAGCTCGGTGATAAGAAGTATGAGAAATATGTCTTGAAGAATATGAACTTCGTATTCAACGAGGGTAATCTTGATTTCTTCCGTAAACAATATGATGAAGCTTTTAAGCGGGATGGTTGGAATGCTGTCCGCAAATTGAGTTGGCACATGATCTTCCGTGGCAAACGTCTGGACGATAATGGACCGATGGGAGCCAGTTTGATAGAGTTGCAGTTGAAGTATCCTAATGATTCATTTCTGGGTTACATTAATGAGACTGCCGAACATCTGAATTATGGTGAACCTCGTCTGGTTGATGGTACCATTGCCCGCATCTGGCCACACGTTAATACTATCTGGGCGGACGATGCATTCATGGCAATTTCTTTTTTGGCACGTATGGGTAAGTTGACCGGTGATGAGAAGTATTTCAATGATGCCGTTAATCAGGTGTTGAATTATAATCGCTATCTCTGGTGTCCTGAAAAGCAGATTTATTATCACTGTTATCATACAGACAACAAGGAACATGGAGTAGCTCACTGGAGCCGTGCCAACGGCTGGGTGTTTATGGCACAAGCTGATTTGCTCAGTATGATGCCGAAAGATCATCCGATGCGTGAAGCGGTTATTGAAAATTTCCGCCAGCAAGCCAGTGGTGTAGCACGCTATCAAGGTAAGAACGGACTTTGGCATCAATTGCTGGATAAGGAAGATTCTTATGAAGAAATCACCGGTACCGCTATGTTTGTGTTCGGTATTGCCCGTGGTGTGAAGGAGGGTTGGTTGCATCCGGACTTTATCTATGTGGCTGAACAAGGTTTGAAGGGTATGATGAAAAAAATCTCAGATGATGGTGATGTAACTTCTATTTGTGTAGGAACCGGCATTATGCCTTCTGTGGCATACTATTACAACCGTCCTACCCAGGAGAACGATCCTATGGGTGAAGGCCCTGTACTCCGTGCACTTATCGAGATGATAGATGCACCTAAGTATACAGAAATCAAGGCCGAACAACAATATGATAAGATTGTCGTAAAGAAATAGACTCTTTCTCTTTATTCGTATTTATTAGTCCGCTCCGGTATATTTTTAGAATTAACCCGGAGCGGACATTTTTTTATTCGCAAATAATTTCTATTTTTGCCCTTACCTATCCTATCCTGTAAAAACACGTATTATGACTAAGAACTATAATGATTTAGGGGTTGAATTTAAGTACTTGATTGTAAATGACATGGACCAGAAATTCGGCCTGTGGGTAAATACTGTAGGCTTTCAGTCTATCCAGCCGAATTCTCCCTATCCCTTGAAGGATCATCCTTCTGGTTACTTCTTCAATGCTCAAAAAGGACGTGTTTTACGTGAGTATCAGCTGGTTTACATAACTAAAGGTCGAGGATTATTTACCTCTGAGACCACTCCTGAGAAGCAAGTTTGTAAGGGAAGGCTCATGGTGCTGTTTCCCGGACAGTGGCACACATACCACCCATACCAGCAGACAGGATGGAATGAATACTACATTGGTTTTGAAGGACCGGTCATAGATGATATGTTGAAAGGTGGTTTCCTTTCTAAAGATAATCAAGTATTAGAGGTAGGATTGAATGAGGAATTAGTTACTCTTTTCTCGCGTGCATTGGAAATTGCTGAAGCTGATAAGATTTCTTCTCAGCAATATCTTTCTGGTATTGTGTTGCATATGATAGGAATGATCCTTTCCATTTCTAAGAATAAGATTTTTGAGGTCGGTGATGTTGATCAAAAGATTGAACAAGCGAAAATCATTATGAATGAAAATGTGTTCAAAGATATTGATCCGGAAGAATTGGCTATGAAACTGAATATTAGCTATTCCTGGTTTCGCAAGGTTTTTAAGGATTATACGGGATATGCACCTGCCAAATATTTTCAGGAATTGAAACTCCGCAAAGCAAAGCAGTTGTTAGTAGGTACATCCCAGTCTGTCAAGGAAATATCTTTTATGCTCGATTATAAATCCACTGAGCATTTCTTCTCTCTTTTCAAAAAACGTACTGGATTTACCCCCTTGGAATATAGATCTTTTGGGCGTGAAACCGGAATTGTGGATGAGGAATAAACTATACTTTTGAAAGATTGAAAGACTCTTCTGACAATAATAGGCGGAGAGAATTTAAGCTAAGATGAGATAATAGATACTTTTTGATTGGACAAAATCAAAAAGAAAAGTATTAGGGTCAAAAGGAATATAATTGTGGTTGTATAATTGTTTACTTTTGTCCTTTACAAGATTTGTTGTTTACTAATTGACCTTTCAATAACGTATAATTTACTTGTTAATCCAATTTATATAATGAAGAATTACTTTATTCTGTTTGCGTTGTCTGTATGGATGACCGGTTTATCCACGAATGCTCATGGCAGAGAAATACCAGATTTCTTTTGGATGAAAAAAGTAGGTGCTATGTCTTATCCGGTACAACAGGCTGTATATAATGTTACAGACTATGGCGCAAAGGGAGATGCTCTAAGTATGAATACTATGGCTATTCAAAAAGCAATTGATGCTGCAGAACAAGCCGGAGGCGGAATTGTAGTGTTTCATCCAGGCATTTATCTTACCGGTTCTTTATTTGTAGGGAACAATGTAAATCTTCATATTTCAAAAGGAGTTACTCTTATAGGCTCTCAAGATATAGGTGATTATAAGAAGATAGATACGCGCGTTGCAGGAATAGAAATGGAGTGGCCTTCTGCATTGATAAATATCATTGGTAAGAAAAATGCTGCTATTTCTGGTGATGGAGTGATAAATGGGCGTGGCAAGGTGTTTTGGGATAAGTACTGGAATATGCGGGAGGATTATGAGGCAAAGGGATTACGCTGGATTGTGGATTATGATTGTGAACGCCCTCGCGGAATTCTTATTGCCGAATGTGAGAATGTGACTGTACGTGATATTGTATTGTATCAGCCCGGTTTTTGGAGTTTACATATTTTGTATAGTAAGCATATAACAATTGATGGCATTATAATTAGTAATAATATTGAAGGCCATGGTCCAAGTACAGATGGCATTGATATTGATTCATCTGAATATATTCTTGTTCAGAATGCTAATATAAATTGCAATGATGATAATTTCTGTTTGAAAGCTGGACGAGATAGTGACGGGCTTAGGGTGAATCGCCCTTGCCAATATGTAGTGATTCGTGACTGTGTAGCTGGTTCTGGAGGGGGGATGTTTACTTGTGGTAGTGAAACCTCGGGGGGAATTCGTAATATAGTGGCATACCGAATGAAAGGTGTAGGTACAAAATGTGGATTGCGTTTCAAGAGTACTTGTCAGCGTGGTGGAGTGATTGAAGGCATTTATTTGTATGACATCGAGATGATAGGGGTTGAACGGCCGTTTGTTGTTGATTTGAATTGGAATCCTGCATATAGTATTTCTAAACTTCCGAAGGGATATGATATGGAGAAAATTCCAGTGTACTGGAGTAAAATGTTAGAATCTGTAAGTTTGGAACAAGGTACTCCTGTCTTTCGGAATGTTACTCTTGATAATGTAACGGCTTCTAATGCAAGAACTTGTATGAATGTAGTTGGAATAGCAAACAGCAAAATCGAAAACTTTATACTTCGTAATGTCTGTATTGAAGGTAATAAAGCTGGAAAAATCATTTGGGCTAAGGAGTGGAAATTGGATGACGTTCAGATTAAAGCTCATGATGAATTGATATTGGAGTATAATGAGAATGTTGATATGCCATAATGTGTGTTGGAGTATAATTTTCGTGAGACAGAATGAAACTGTGAATAAAAAAATGTAGATTATGAATAAGAATAAACTTTTAGGAGGATTTTGTGCCGTAAATATGTTGGTTCTTCCTCAAATAGTGGTTAAGGCCCAGCAGTCAACTGCGGTAAATGATAAAAAAACTAATATAATTTTTATATTGGCGGATGATATGGGCTATTGTGATTTGGCTTGTTATGGGAATAAATATATTGAGACTCCTAATATTGATAAACTGGCAGCAACTGGCACTTCTTTTACTCAGTGTTATGCAGGATCGGGAATAAGTTCTCCTTCTCGTTGTGCATTGATGACGGGGCGGAATACAGGAAACACTACCATTCGTGATAATTTCTGTAATGCAGGAGGTATTGAAGGGATGAAAGGTACAAAGCCTATACGAAGAATGCATTTGTTACCGAATGATACAACAATCGCTACTGTATTAAGTAGTGCTGGCTATCGGACATGTTTGGTAAACAAATGGCATTTGGATGGTTTTAATCCTGAGGCTACCCCTTTGAATCGAGGATTTGATGAGTTTTACGGCTGGCTTATTAGTACGGTTTATTCTAACGATCCATATTACTATCCTTATTGGCGTTTTAATAATGAGAAACTTGAAAATATAAAAGAGAATGAAGGAGACAAACATATAAAACATAATACTGATCTTTCAACGGAAGATGCGATTAAATTTATAAATAGGAACAAGACAAATCCATTCTTTTTATATTTGGCCTATGATGCACCGCATGAACCTTATATTATAGATGAAACGGTTTGGTATGATGATGAAACTTGGGATATGAATACTAAACGGTATGCTGCGCTTATCACACACATGGACCGAGCAATTGGACGCTTGTTGGCAGAACTTGACAGATTGGGATTGCGTGAAAATACAATGATCATTTTTGCTTCAGACAATGGAGCTGCTAAGCAGGCACCATTGGCCGAGTTAGGATGTAAAGGTTCACTGAAGGGTATGAAAGGTCAACTTTATGAAGGAGGAATTCGTGTGCCTTTTATTGTTAATCAGCCAGGTAAAGTTCCGGTTCAGAAATTGAATAATATTATTTATTTCCCGGATGTAATGCCTACATTGGCCGCATTGGCTAATGCTACAGATAAATTGCCTCAAAATTTAAATGGGATAAATGTCTTACCTCTATTCTATGGTAAACAGATGGATACGGATAATCGTTTACTGTACTGGGAGTTTCCCGGAAAACAACGTGCAGCTCGCAGAGGTGACTGGAAAGTTGTTACTATTAAAAAAGATGCCCCTTTAGAATTATATAATATAAAGGAAGACATGACAGAGTCTATGAATTTAGCCGATAAATATCCTGGAGTAATAGCTGAATTTGAAAAGGAAATGGAGAAAATGCATGTGCCTACTCCCAATTGGCCATTACCCGGTGAGTTTTGAGTAACTGTAATGATAGTTTACGAAGAAAGGATGTTCTATTTTGAACATCCTTTTTTAATGGCATTTTTAGGATTGATTTTATATTTAACCTATTAAGAATACTGCAATAAATCCTATTTTTTGTTTGAACTATTAGGTTATTTATTAAGAAAATCAAAAGAGAAAGTGTTTCGGTCAAAAAATACATCTTATAGGCTGGTTTCAAATTATATATTTGCAACCAGAATAATGTGCTCGATAACGGTTGTGCATTTGGTTAGGCTTAAATTTATTTATTAATCAAATTATATTAATAATCTATGAGAATCTTACACAGAAAAATGTGCTTATTAATGCTTCTATTAATAAGCTGTCCTCTAAGCATTTTTGCCCAGAACAAGACGCTTACCGGTACGGTTCGCGATGCGATTGACGTGGTGATCGGTGCTTCTGTTACGGTGAAAGGTGACAAATCTATTGGTACTATTACCGATATGGATGGTAATTTCAAACTCTCTGTACCTGTTTCGGCTAAGGAATTGGTGGTTTCGTTTATTGGTTATGAAGACCAAACTGTTCTTATTGGTAACAAAACCCATTTTGCAGTTACGCTTAAAGAATCTTCAGTAATGTTGGAAGAGGTCGTTGCTATTGGGTATGCGAAGGTGAAACGTAAAGAATTGACTGGTTCTTCTGTTTCTGTTGGTAGCAAGGATTTAGCCATGGCCCCTGTGACTACTGCCGCACAAGCATTAGCGGGTAAGGCAGCTGGTGTGAATATTGTACAGCAAAGTGGAGCTCCAGGTGCTGATATCAATATTACGGTACGTGGTGGTACATCTATTACGCAAGGCACTGAACCGCTTTATATCGTCGATGGTTTTCAGATGGAGAATGGTTTGCAGAATGTGGATATTAATGATATCGAAACTATTGATGTCATGAAGGATGCTTCAGCAACGGCTATCTATGGTGCTCGTGGTTCGAATGGTGTTATATTGATTACGACAAAATCCGGTAAGGCAGGTAAGACGGAAGTATCTTATAATGGTTTTGTTAGTTTTGACCGTTTAGGAAAGAAGTTGGATTTAATGGGAGTTGAAGATTACGTAAAGTATCAATATGAATTCCAATTGCTTCGTGGCAATGAAGATAACTTCTCGAATATTTTTGGTGGAGATATTAATTCTGGTGATTTTTATACTGGTGCCTATAGTCGTATTGCTAATGAATACGGTAATCGTGCTGGCATTGATTGGCAGGATGAGGTGTTTGGTAATACAGGTATCACTCAGAATCACAATGTGAATATCAGTGGTGGTAGTGAGAAAACTAAATACATGCTGAGCTACAACTATACGGGTGAAGATGGTATAATGGACAAACATGGTTATCAAAAGAATAGTATTCGTGCCAAAATTAATCATGAATTATGGAAAGGTGTGCGTTTTGACTTTTCTTCCAGTTTACAAATGACTAAAGTTGATGGAGGTGGTTCATTGGGAGGGACATTAAAGCAAACTATTTTGCAGCCAATAACTGGTGGTGTGAAGTGGACAAATGAACAACTATTAGGCTCTGATTTAGCTGATCTCTTCTCCGAAATGTATGGTGGTGACAATTACGATGCAAATAATCCAATTATCAATAATCAATCTATTACTAACGAGAAATATACTCGTATGGCTACAGTGAATGCCGGGCTGGAAATAGACATATTGAAAGATTTGACTTTCCGCACTTCAGGAAGTTATATGTGGCAGCAAGTTCGCCAGGATTATTGGGATAACGGTAATACCAAGACTGCTTCTTCCAACCAAAGTCCTCATGGTTATGGCTACCGTAATAACAGTGAGAAGTTTTCATGGCAGATTACAAATACGCTGAATTATGCATTTAATGTGAAAGAAGCTCATCGTTTTAATGTCCTGCTTGGTCAAGAAACTTGGTACCAGGAATCTATGAATCTGGATAATGAATATCGTAAATTCTCGGATGGCAACTTCGGATTGAACGATGTCAGTATGGGTACACCGCAAACATGGAAGTCAGGAAAAAGCCGGGTAGGTCTTGTGTCTCTTTTCGGTCGTCTTTCTTACAATTATAGTGACCGTTATTTATTTACAGGAACGTTACGTGCCGATGGTTCTTCTAAGTTTGCCCGTGGCCAAAAATGGGGCTATTTCCCTTCGGCATCTGCCGCATGGCGTATTTCTGAAGAAGGATTCATGAAGGATTTTGATTTCTTCCAAAATTTGAAACTACGTGTAGGTTATGGAACTTCGGGTAATAATAACGTGGACAATAATATGTATGCTACAGATTATGGATCAGGACATTACGGATATAATGGAAGCGATTATATTACACTTGTACCCGGTGCGACACTAGGAAACAAAAAATTGAAGTGGGAGAAAACAACTACTACCAATATTGGTTTGGATGTGTCAATTTTTAATAGTCGCGTCAATCTGTCTGTTGATTGGTATAACAATGAATCTTCCAATCTGTTGATTAAGAATAAAATTCCGACTTCTACCGGCTATACTCATCAGTTCCAGAACATTGGTTCTATCCGTAATCGAGGTGTAGAATTAGTTTTGAATACCACCAATATCCGCACGAAGGATTTCAGTTGGACTATGGATTTCAATATAGCTTTCAACCGTTCTAAGGTATTGGATATTTATGGAGATGGTGAAACTGATAATTTCATAGCAGAATATGAATCTCGTATGGGCTTTAAGATTGAAGAGGGGAAACCATTGGGACAATTTTTCGGCTTGATTTATGATGGTATCTATACAACAGACGATTTTGTGCAAAATGCTGATGGTGGTTATACTTTGAAGAATGGTATTCCTTATTTGAAAGGATCTAATCGTGAAAATGTAAAACCGGGTGATGCTAAATATAGGCCGACGGCTGGTGAGGTAGATGCAGATGGAAATCCGGTATGGGGAACTAATGACCGTACTGTAATAGGCAATGCAGCTCCTGATTTTATCGGAGGCTGGAATAATACCTTTACTTACAAAGGGTTTGATTTGACTATCTTCATGAACTTTGTAGTAGGTAATGATGTGTTCAGCATGAGTACGCAACGTTTTATCGGTCCGTATTTAGCTAACCAAAATACACTTGAAAAAATGAAGAACCGTTTCACATTGATTGATCCTTCAACAGGTAAGGAAAGTACTGATTTAGCTCGTTTGGCTACTCTGAATCCGCATCAATATAGTGGTGACGCTTTATGGAATATTTCTGGTAATAACAAAACTGCTATCAGTGAACGCAGTAGTTACTATTTGGAAGATGGTTCTTACTTGCGCTTGAATACTATTACTTTGGGTTATACTTTACCGAAGAAACTGGTACAGCGTGCCAAAATTAGTAATGCCCGCGTATATTGTACCCTGAATAACATTCATACTTTTACAGGCTATACAGGGTATGATCCTGAAGTATCCGCATCAAGTAGCGCTTTGACACCGGGTATCGATAATTCATCTTATCCACGTTCTAAGAGTTGGGTAGTAGGCGTAAATTTAACATTCTAAATTAGACAATGAATATGAAAAAGATAATGAATATTTTAGGTATATCTGCTGCCATGTTGTTGGTTTTCACTTCCTGTGAAGATTGGCTCGATATGCCTTCCGAATCAAAAGCGGATAGTTCCACTGTTTTTGAAACAGTAGGAAGAGCAGAGATGACCGTGATGGGTGGCTATGCATGGTTGCATACACAAGAACTGGGTTATCAATTGTTGATGGGTACGGATGAATCTGCCTCAACAGAGTCCAATTCTAAATATAATGTGGCCAATTATGACTATACCAATACTTCCAGTATGCTGAGTTCTACTTATACAAATATGTATAAGGCCATCGAATATGCTAATGTTTGTATCAAGAATCTTCCGGAAATGAATGTTAGTGATGGCGAGAAGAAGAAAGTAGATGCATTACTAGGAGAAGCTTTGGCGATAAGGGCCTATGCGTATTGGAACATAGTTCGTTTTTATGGTGATGTACCTTATACTAATATACCTACAGTAGATTTGACTACATTCTCTTCTTCGCGTGTCAGTCGTGATACTATCTATGACCATTGTATTGGAGATTTGAAACGTGCTATCGAGTTGCTTCCTTGGAAAAGTGAAGGCATGGTTGCTACTCCTGAACGTTTCACGAAAAATTCGGCTTATGGAATTTTGGCTCGTGTAGCTCTCTACGCTGCCGGTTACTCTTTACGTTGGGATCTGAATACAGTGCCCTATAATCAGAGCACCTTAAAAATAGCACAACGTAGTGATGCAGCTCGTATAAAGGAACTTTATCAAATAGCTGCGGATGCTTGTAAAGCTGTGATAACTAAGGGAGAAAATCAATTGCTTGACAATTATGATCAGATATTCAGAGATTTGGGAAATCAGCAATATAATGATGAAACCATGTTTGAATATGGTTGGTATAGTACTAATGGTCCAGATGTTCGTACTGGTTATACAAATGGTATTCCTACAAGTGGTACGGACAATGAAGGTTTGGGTAAAGGTGGTAGCCAGATGATAGCCATGCCGACATTCTATTTTGAATTTGAAGAAGACGACCAACGGCGTGATGTTTCAGTTTGTAATTATGGTCTTAAGTTATCTACTGGCAACAATGCTTATCAAATGAATACTTTTGCCGGTATGGGTGTGGGAAAATATCGTATTAACTGGAAAAAGGTCAGAGGTTCTTCTGATAGTAAACGTGATTTCAATTGGCCTGTATTGCGCTACTCTGATGTCTTGCTGATGTATGCTGAAGCTTTGAATGAATTGAATAACGGTGCTACTCCCGAAGCTGAGAAAGCAGTAGAAGATGTCCGCCTGCGTGCATTCAATAATGATGCCTCCAAAGTTGGAACAATTCCTTCCGGTTATGAAGAATTCAAAAACTTTATTATACAGGAACGCAAACTGGAATTGTCTAATGAGGGACTGCGCAAGAGCGATTTAGCTCGTTGGGGGATATTGGTTGATTATCTGACAACAGAAAAAGAAAAGTTGGTTCAATTGGCCAAGCGTGAAGGAAGATATGCAAATGTTGATGTATATCGTGCTTATAAGTTGGCTTCAACCCCATCTTTTGCAGATCCGACAATAGCTTTACCTTACATCTCAATAACTGAACAGGATTTGGTGGATATGGGACTCTCTGAGACTGAACTAACAACAATGCATACATTAAATTCCGGTTCCAAAGGTGCAATAAAAAGAAAGTTCTTTGAGGCTGATGGGAAAGTTTATTTTAAGAGCGAAGATGTGCCGGCTGACGCAAAGAAAGTAGAAGAAGTGGAATATACAATTCTGAATATGTTCAGCATTAATTCCATAAAACAAAAAGGAAATCTTTGTGTGGAAGATGTTGAAGGTCTTTCTTCTAATAATGCATGGATTACAGGTAAGACTGGTGTATTCTATGGTATGAAGAAGAATATGGTAGAAATATTACCGTTTAATACTACGAACATAATCGATGTGAATCCGGGGCTTGCCGGTCAGCAGCATCCGTCTTATTGATAGGTAAGTTTTTCTTGATGGTAAAAGGGGAAGGCGGGCGCATAATAGGATGCACCGCCTTTTTCTTATCATTTTGAGAGGAAAAATATTCTATTTGTTCATTAGAGGAAACAATAACCTGATTAAAATACATTGATCATGAAAAAGATTATTCTTGTAGCCTGTTTGTTAGGGGCGGTTTCTTGCATACAAGCGCAACAAATCGCTTTTCCGGGTGCCGAAGGATATGGGAAATGGACTACCGGCGGACGTGGTGGGCGTGTGTTGACTGTGACAAATCTGAATGATAGTGGTGAAGGTAGTTTTCGCGATGCGGTGGAGCAAATGGGGCCTCGTATAGTGGTCTTTGCTGTAGATGGTACCATTGAGCTGAAATCTCCACTTCGTGTAAATAATGATAGTATTACTATTGCAGGACAATCTGCTCCGGGAGATGGTATTTGTTTGAAAGATTATCCGTTGGTAGTGAATGCAAGCAATGTTATTATCCGTTATATTCGTGTACGTGTTGGCGACCTGAACAATTTGGATAGTGATGGTTTAGGAGGAGGACGTTATGGACAGAAAAATGTAATTCTTGACCATCTCTCCGTAAGTTGGAGTATTGACGAATGTCTTTCTATTTACAAGACTGAGAATCTCACAGTACAATGGTGCCTGGTTACCCATAGTCTGAACACTTCGGTACATACTAAAGGGAGTCATGGCTTTGGTGGTATTTGGGGAGGGTATAAGGCTACTTTCCATCACAATCTGTTGGCAAATCATGCAAGTCGTAATCCCCGTTTTGCTTCTGTGGATGGTACTAAATGGGTGGATTACCGGAACAACGTGGTGTATAACTGGGGTTTTAAGACAGCTTATGGTGGTGGACATCATGCCGAGATCAATATGGTGAATAACTATTATAAACCAGGGCCTGCTTCACAACATCATCGTCTGCTTGATGTGGCGGAAGATGGTACCGGGCGCTATTATGTGGCCGGCAACGTGATGGAGGGGGATGATGCTGTGACATGTGATAACCATAGTGCCGTAGCGGATCGTCCTGGAAAATGTTATATACCCGGCAATAAGAGTGCCGGGCCGAACTCCGGTATCTCTATCGAAGCTATCCCGGTTCCGGGTGAAGAGTGTGCATCCTGTCTAACCGACTCTCCCTTTCCATGTGAACCTATTCATGAAGATACACCTGTTATAGCATATCAACGGGTTCTGGAGTCTGTGGGTTGCAGCTTTGCTCAAGATACCTATGATCGTGAAGTATTACTTCAGGTAAAGAAAGGGATTGGCACATTCGGCACAAACGGTATTATCGACTCACAGAAGGATGTGGGCGGATGGCCTGTTCTGAAAGTAGGGAAAGCATTGAAAGACAGTGACGGAGATGGTATGCCTGATGTGTGGGAAAGTAAGTATGGATTAAATCCTCACAATGCTTTGGATGCATCTGACTATACGTTAGATGGAAATTATACCAATGTTGAAGTTTATCTAAATGGTTTAGTTCAGTAAGTTGAGAACTGCTGATGAAGGTTAGTGGATGAAGAGGTGGATGCTCATTATGAGTATGCCGCCTCTTTTTTTGTAAAGAACTATGATTGGATTCTTTTGTGCTAATGCAATATACCTATTAATAGCGATTGCGGCGTATACTCCTATCTGATACTCCGATTAGACATTTACCTACATATAGCGATTGTTTTGCCTCCCTTTTATAAAGACCTTTGCAGCGATTTATTAATCGTATAAAACTCTTTGTAAATTGAAAGCAAATATAATAAAACTCTCCGTTCTCGTTGTCTTGTTAATTTCCTCATTATCTGTCTTTTCACAAGACAAAGCAATGATCTCCGGTAAGATACTGTCTACTGAGAAGGAAATCGTTGATTTTGCGACTGTCTACCTGAAGGGTACCAGTTATGGTGGAACTACCAATCAGGAAGGTATTTACCATATAAAAGCACCCGCCGGTAACTATACATTGATTGTGTCTGCCATCGGCTATAAGACAGTGGAGAAACAAGTGAAGCTGATTGCAGGGGAGCGGGTGAAACAGAACCTCACGATTACTCCCGAGACACAGCAGTTGGATGAAGTGACCATTGTTTCTACAGGGGTGACCCGTTTGAAGAGATCAGCCTTTAATGCAGTGGCTGTCGATACGAAAGAGTTACAGAACACTACTAAGAATCTGAGTGACGCCTTAACCAAGGCACCGGGTATGAAACTTCGTGAATCGGGTGGTGTGGGTTCGGATATGCAACTCATGCTGGATGGATTCAGTGGAAAGCACGTCAAAGTATTCATTGACGGTGTACCGCAGGAAGGCGTAGGAAATTCTTTCGGACTGAACAATATTCCTGTGAACTTTGCCGATCGGATTGAGATCTATAAAGGAGTGGTACCTGTGGGATTCGGTACCGATGCTATCGGTGGGGTCATCAATATTGTAACTAACAAGAAACGTCGCCGCTGGTTTCTGGATGCCTCCTATTCTTATGGCTCATTTAATACACATAAATCATACGTCAACTTCGGACAAACCTTCAAGAATGGTTTTACTTATGAAATCAATGCTTTCCAGAATTATTCGGATAACGACTATCATGTAGAGGCACCGGTAGAAGATTTCGAAACCGGCAGAATTGACAGGGATAAGAAGGTACGTGTAAAGCGCTTCAACGATACGTACCATAACGAAGCCATTATCGGAAAGATTGGTTTTGTAGATAAGGAGTGGGCGGATCGTCTGTTGCTGGGTTTCACCTATTCGCACATGTATAAGGATATACAGACCGGTGTCCGTCAGGAAATCGTATACGGTCAGAAGCATCGTAAAGGTCATTCACTGATGCCTTCATTGGAATATAGCAAGCGTGACCTGCTCACCAAAGGTCTGGATGTGGCACTGACCGTCAATTACAATAAGAATGAAACCACTAATGTGGATACTGCCTCATACAAGTACAATTGGTATGGGCAGAAGGCGCTGATGAACTCTCCCGGTGAACAGTCTTATCAATATTCACGGGCGGACAATAACAATTGGAATGGTACGCTGACTGTGAACTACCGCATCAATAGGGTACAGATGCTGACTTTCAATCATGTATTAAATGCTTTCCACCGTTCCAACACCTCGCTGCTTGCCAAGGAAGAGCAAAAAGAGGCTATCGCCAAGGAAACACGCAAGAATATTTCCGGCCTGTCCTATCGCCTGATGCCGTCTGAAAACTGGAACTTCTCCGTATTCGGCAAATATTACCACCAGTTTGTAGGAGGGCCGATGGCTACATCCAGTAATCAGAGTGAGTATGTGCGCACTACTCGCGATGTGAGCTCCATGGGTTATGGTGCAGCCGGAACCTATTTCATATTGCCCGGTCTTCAGGCCAAATTGTCCTATGAGAAAGCCTATCGACTGCCTACTATTGAAGAAATGTTCGGTGATGAAGACCTGGAAATGGGAGATATCGGCATCAAGCCTGAGAATAGCGACAACTTGAACCTTAACCTCAGCTATACCCGGACATTCGGGAAACACTCCGTATATGTGGAAGGAGGCTTGATATACCGTAATACAAAAGACTATATTCAGCGTAACATTGCCGACCTGAGTGGAGGTAAATCAGCTGCTACCTATATAAATTATGGTAAGGTGTTGACGAAAGGCTTTAATGTTTCCGCCCGATATGGTTTCGGAAGATGGCTGAGTGTTGGAGGAAACTTTACGCAGATGAACGTGCGTGACAACATGAAGACCTCGATCTCCAGCAGTGCGGCCAATCTTGCCTATAAAGAGCGTATGCCCAATCTGCCGTATATGTTTGCCGATTCGGATGTGACGTTCTATTGGCGCAACCTTTGGAAGAAAGGTAATACGCTGACGGTTTCCTATGACAACCAGTATCTGCATAGTTTTACTTATTATTCATCTAATATCGGATCGAATAAGAACGATTATGTGGTGCCTAATCAGTTCTCGCACAATCTGGCGCTTTCTTATAGTCTGCGCAACGGACGGTATAATTTGTCGTTTGAGTGCCGCAATTTTACGAACGAGAAACTGTATGACAACTTCAGTCTTCAGAAGCCCGGGCGGGCATTCTACGGGAAAGTGCGTGTGTATTTTGGTAATTAAAGATTCATAGATTATATAGTTTAGATTAAAATTAAAGGTAAAAGTAAGATGAAGAAGAATAACTTTTTGACTGGATTTTTTGCAACAGCAATAACCGGACTGGCGCTGACAGCATGTACTGACAATGAGCCGAGCCTTGGTGGTGGCACCGAAGGTAGAGGTGAGTATGTGATAGCATCCTCAGTGACAGCTTCGGGAAATACTACGAACGTTCTGCTGACTTCCGAAACATTGGATAAAGGAACGGTTTCCGCCATAAACAATGGCCTTGTGAATGACGGTGCGTCACAGTGGATATTTTATAAAGATCAATATCTGTATGGTTTGACCTACAATCAAGGTAATGCCGGTACTACCCGTTCATTCGTCATGAATTCAAATTATGAAATGGTGGCACGGTCGGGCGAGTATGCAGTGAAGCGGTTCACCAGCTATGGTATTTACGGGGGATATATCATCACTTCTTCTACAGGTGACGGATATACGGGGTATGCCGATGATAACGGTTACTTACCTAAAACATTCCTGCTTTCTTATCTGGATGTAGATGCCGAAACTTATAAGACCAATGACACTCAAAATAAGGCCTATCTCTCAGAGAATTTCCTGGGAAATGGTGAGTTTGTGACGCTGGCTGGTATTTTGCAACACGGCAACAAGATTTATAGCGCAGCTGTTCCGATGGGGCTGAGCCAGTATGGCGCAGCGTATAATAATGGCGAATGGGTGTTACCGAGTAATCAAGACCTGATAAAAAAGGAAGACGGTGGCTCAAACAGCAGCAGCTATAAAAAAGGAGAGTTGCAATGGACGCAATATCCGAATGAATGTTGGGTAGCTATCTTCGATGATGAGACTCTTACCAGCAAGAAACTGATCAGTACAGATAAAATCAGCTATGCTTGCGGACGCAATAAATCTCAGTATTACCAGACAATCTGGGAAGCAGACAACGGTGATATCTACGTTTTCTCTCCCAGTTTTGCAAAGACGATGGATGATGTGCGCCAACAGACCACTTTGCCTGCCGGTGTAGTACGTATTCCTAGCGGTACGGAAGACTTTGATGATTACTATTGTGATCTGGAAGCTCAAAGTGGCGGAAAATCTTTCCTCCGTTGCTGGCACATTACGGGTGACTACTTCCTGATGTTGATGTATGACCGTCCTTTGACTGAAGAAGATTTTACTGCGAATCAACTGGCCATCTTCAAGGCAGGCGACAAGAAGCTGACTTATGTAACCGGCTTGCCTGAGACTAATTTGATTTCCGGTTTCGGCAACGCGCCTTATACCGAAAATGGCAATGTTTATCTGACTGTAACGACAACCGAGGGTTATCCTGCCATCTACAAGATCAATCCGTCGAGCGCCACTGCAACGAAGGGAGTTACCATTGAAGCTACTCAAATCAGCGGTGTGGGCCGGTTGACACCTACTAAATAAGCGCAAAAACATTCATTGATTATAATTAGGGATAAAGAGCCTGCTGGTATGTGCCGGCCAGGCTCTTTTTTACGAACTTCATAAATTGACATAATGAGAAAGATATTCCGTAATATACACTTGTGGCTTTCCGTTCCTTTCGGGATACTGATTACGTTGATCTGCTTTTCGGGTGCAGCACTGGTATTCGAGAAAGAGGTGATGGAACTTTGCCATCGTGAGCTCTACTTTGTGAAAAAGGTTGAGGCTGCTCCGCTACCCATGGAGCAATTGATGACTAAAGTGGCGGCAACCTTGCCCGATAGCGTGTCAGTGACCGGCGTTAATATTTCGTCTGATCCTGAACGGGCTTACCAAGTCACGCTTTCCAAACCTCGTCGTGCATCTATGTATGTGGATCAGTATACGGGTGAGATTACGGGGAAGTATGAACGGGCGCCCTTTTTCAACTTTATGTTCCGGATGCACCGTTGGTTGCTGGACAGCATGAAGCAGGATGGCGGCATCTTCTGGGGGAAGATGATTGTCGGCACCAGTACGCTGATGTTCGTGTTTGTACTGATATCAGGCGTAGTCGTCTGGTGGCCGCGTACGCGCAAGGCATTGAAGAACAGTCTGAAGATTGTAGCGAATAAAGGTTGGCGTCGCTTTTGGTACGACTTGCATGTAGCGGGCGGAATGTATGCACTTGTATTCTTGCTGGCTATGGCTCTTACAGGATTGACGTGGTCTTTCCAGTGGTACAGGACAGGATTTTATAAAACCTTTGGCGTGGAAGTGCAGCCCAGTATGGGACACGGCAACGCGGCAGCCAATGCGACCGCCAAAGGCGGTAAGCGGGACGGTAAACCGGAGGGTAGGGAAGGCCGTGGCGCACACAGGTATTCTCCTTATACTAATTGGCAACAGGTATATGAACAGTTGGCCGAGGCAAATCCAGACTACAAGCAGATTAGTGTTTCCGACGGTTCTGCCAGTGTTGCTGTCCCCCGTTTCGGTAACCAACGGGGAACAGACCGTTATAAGTTCAATCCCCGTAATGGCGAGATTACCGAAACTACTCTCTATAAGGACCTGGATAACTCCGGCAAAATCCGTGGCTGGATTTACTCCGTGCATGTGGGCAGTTGGGGCGGTATGCTGACGCGGATACTGACTTTCGTTGCAGCATTGATAGGCGCAAGTCTTCCGCTGACCGGATATTACCTGTGGATACGTAAGAAGATAAAACGGAGACCGGCATCTCCTAAGTTCCTTTCTGCGGAAGATTAGCGTATTTTTCTGCAAAGGTTTATTCTTTCCACCACGGTGGAAAGAATAAATAGATACTACATTTTTCCCTAACAGTCGTAAAGGAAAGAGATAAAAGTGCCGGTTCGGCAGCTTAACTCCCGTGTATCCTCTCTTTTTAGCGAAGTATAGTTGTTTTTCCAGCGATATATATCGGATAGTTTTTGGTATTTCTTTTCGGTTATGAGCTAAATGATAATTCCAATATTAAGTAAATAGAGTATCTCAATTCCCCTCCTCCAACTGGAGGAGAATTAAGATAGCATTACTTGACCATTTGACTCATTTCTGTACCTGTTATGAACTATCACTCTGCATCCACTATTTTTCCGTAAAAAGTTCTTTCCGTTCTTTCAGGCCTCACGGAATCCCCTGTTCATCGACGTTACGGCTGAAACTTCCCGCCTTATAGTAGTTTCAGGTATCTTTCAGCTGAAATGCCGATGAACAGGGCGTTTGGAGAAAACTGAAAGACTGCAGGAAGAAAAAATACTTATTGAATAACATCTGAAAACAAGCGGTGTTATGATCCAGAATAAGCAATGCAATGAATGATTACATTGCTTGTTCTTATCTACAACAAGCAATGTAATTTCAGGCAAGTCCGATTCATGTAAAAGTGAGTAATATATGCACACGAATACTCTTTTTACACAAGGAAATTCATTGCTGATTATCAATATGTTACAAACTCCCAATTTCTTGTCGACAAGAAGTTGGGAGTTTGTCGACAGGAAGTTAACTTCTTGTCAGCAAACTCCTAACTTCCTGTAAAAGGAGAAACTGCAGATTTTTCGGTTTTCTTACACTGCATGAACCTCGTGGTTGACAGGATGAATAGGGATTACGCGGATAGCCTCCCTCCCCCATGAACTCTACAGAAACGATACATTTATTAGGAGAATAATCCTTGGAAAGGGCTACATACCGCCGTTTATGCGGGGGAAAAAGCTAAAAATACCGGATTACGGGCCTATACGGCATCTACGCCAAATGCGGAATATCTTATTGTGTTATAGCAAGTTAATCTGTAGGAATAAAATTTTGAGCGTGAGGGTAGGGAACTTACCCCCACGCCCAAAATTTACTCTCACTCACACTTAATATTTTGTTTATCAACTGCTTATTTCAAAAGTGAGAGTAGTGAGAGTAAATCACATCAACTTTTATTTAAGGGGGCTTTGATATATAAGTAACCGGAATGCCACATCTCAGTAACCAGAATGCCACACTTAAACGTCCGGAATGCCATACTTCGCACTTCTTCAAGTGTGGTATTTAAGGCACTCAGATGTGGCATTTCATACGTTTAAGTGTGGCATTTGGAGAACTGTTTTTCGAGGATATAGGAACATCTGTATTAGAAAGGCTGAACACTTTTCTTTCATCCCGCTCTTTTAGCATCTATATATCGGTGGTATTGGATATATAGATACTGCATGTCCGATATATAGATGCGACATGTTCGATATATAGATGCTGTGCGTTCGATGTATATAGCTAATATCCAGAATATGAGTTAAATTTCTATTGGTTATGTTTTGTGCATTTTTGTACGGGTTATGAATCAATTCACCACAGATTAACACAGATTTCCACAGAATTTTATTTCTCTGATTTTTAATTAATTAAACTCTGTGAGAATCTATGTTAATCTGTGGTGAGCAAATTCATTACTTTTCCGTAATGCAAAGTATCTGCATTTAGTGTAGCTTGCAAGTGAAAAAACAACCGAATAGCTGTATGCTAATGAGAGTTGTGTTTTCTTATGGTTTTACAAAAGTGATGCTGAACTATAGAATTTAGAGTAATAATTATTATAAAAAGAGTATTTATTCCTGTTTGTAAAATATTAATTGATTGATAGATAGGTGGTTGTGAATTTGATGCTTGCGTCTCAATTTTGTAAGGGCATATTTGTCTGTAAATAATGTTCTACCTTTGTTCCGACAAAATAAATGAAATCAGAATATGAAAAACACATGTTTTGGGATGATAATAATATTTGCTCTAACATCTATCATGAAATCTATCATATACGCAACGATGTAAATAGTGAAACAGATTGGGATTCTAAGTTGCAAAATTTAAATAGTATAAGATATTTTGATACTCCTCCTGATAATTTGATGAATTATTTAAGAGCATTACATATAGAAGAATACAACTCCTCATACTCTAGTGGAACGAGTTTGGATGAATATATTAAATATACAGAACTTATGGTTGCTACTACTTTGCCTCCGGAGTATTATTTAAATGATATTAATGCCTATACAAATGAAATTGAAACAGTTAAAAATGTTACGGATTCATATAGCATTGAAAGAGAGTATGGGTTGTGGTTACATCAACAAAAATATAAAATAGCAATAGAAGAATATAAATAAATTATAGATTATGAAATATATTATTTGCATATTAATTTCGTTCACATTTTCTACTTTGTGTTTATCTCAAAATGAATTAAAGGTGGATGTGTCTTATTTAAAAGAGAAACAGTTTTTACTTATAAAAGTAAAAAACGAAAGTAGCAGCAAATCATTTGGACTATTTAATGGTCGTATTGGCACGAATGAGTTTGATGGTAGTATTATTTACATTAGGGAAAGCCCGCAAAGTCCTTTTTCTGATGACGCGATGTTTTTGATGTGGGAATATGATGAAAAAGCAGATACTTTAAAGAAATATCGTTCTATGAGTTGGATGAATCCAAATGAAGAAAAATGTTTTGGCATTACTCTAAAGAATAAAGAAAAGTGGTTGAATGCAAAAAGTATAGTTGTAACAACTAAATTATCTATTAGGATAATTAAAGAGGGAGATGCTTCAGTGGTAGGAAAAATTAAGTGCTTTGAAACGCTTGTAAATATACGATAATTAGGTGAAAACTATTATTATTAGCATGCTGTTTTGTGTAACATATTTGCATGCACAGACGAATTATTATACCACTACCAAGACATTTTACGAAAGTGGTTACACTTATCAGTGTGATGTGCGAGTTTCTGGCTTTATTGCTCTTTATAATAAAAGTAACACATGGAATAATATTTATCCGGTTTACAAGAATACAGGCGAAAATTTCGCACAGACTGATGAAGGCGTTGAATTGCTTGAAAACGATACTTGGACGCGCTCTAAACGTTTTTCCATTGTAAATGAAGCATTTTCGACAAGTGAAAAGCAAAGAGTAAAAGGGCATGATTTTGATATTATAATGTATATAAATTCGACAACAGGGACAGTTGATGAGGTGAATTTTGAATTCTATAAATCTACTCCTTATACCACCATTCCCATCTCAACTTTTCGTAAGATTGAAACTGAAATAAAGAAAAATATCTGGTACACTCCTACTGCTGAAGGAAAAGAGTTAAGCTACATTTACTATTGGTGGGCACAAGAACCTAAATAGTAAGTCATTTAATTAATAATCGTCTGTGCGTATGAATTTGCTAATAAGAACTTTAATTGTTTCTATCTGTATCTTATTCTATGTGGCATATTTGCATGCACAGACGAACTATTATACCACTACCAAGACATTTAATGAGAACGGTTACACTTATCAGTGCGATGTAGCTGCTTCTAGATTTGTTTCACTTTATAATAAGAACAATAAATGGATAAATATTTATCCGGTCTATAAAGATACAGGCAAAAGTTTTGTACAAGATGAAGCCGGTGATGGCATTAAGCTGCTTGAAAGTGACACTTGGACACGTTCTAAACGTTTTTCTATTGTCAATTCCGCATTCTCTGCTAGTGAGAAACAGAGAATAAAGGGGCATGACTTTACTATAATAATGTATATAAATTCAGGTACTGGTAAAGTTGATGAAGTAAGCTTTGAGTTTCCAAATTTTAGACCTTACGCCACTATTCCCGTTTCTGTTTATCGTAGGATTGAAACCGAAATAAAGGAAAATATCTGGTATGCTCCGACTACCGTGGGAAAGAAATTGAATTATATCTTTTATTGGTGGGCGCAAGAACCTAAATAGTAAGTCATTTAAGTAATAATCGTCTGTGCGTATGAATTTGCTAATAAGAACTTTAATTGTTTCTATTTGTATCTTATTCTATGTGTCATATTTGCATGCACAGACGAATTATTATACCACTACTAAAACATTCAACGAGAGTGGTTATACTTATCAGTGTGACATACCCCCATATAACTTGGTTATACTTTACAATAAGAGTAATTCAAGTACTGGTAAAGTGGATGAAGTAAGGACGTAGGGAAAAAACTAAGTTATATTTTTTATTGGTGGGCACAAGAGTCTAAATGGTTAGTCGTTCTCTTCCTGTCATTTTGTACAGCCAGAAAATCATTCTGCTTATTTCCTGTTTGCCTGAGAATGTCTTTCTTTGTAAAATCGAATAATAAAGCCAAATACTATGAGCAGAAAGCACTTTCTCGGAATCCTCCTTTTCTTATTGACCACTTGGGTTGTACAAGCCCAGGAAACAGAACGCCAATATCTTTCCGGCACCGGGCTGGGCAGTACGGTGACCTGGCAATTCCGCGTCTCCGAAGGCCGGAACAGTGGACGCTGGAGTAAAATAGAAGTCCCCTCGCAATGGGAATTGCAAGGCTTCGGCGAATACACCTACGGCCGCTGGTATAAAAAGCCGGGCGTGAAGAACCCTTCGATGGAAGAAGGCACATACAAACGTTCTTTCCGCGTACCCCGCAACTGGCAGGGACAGAACATACGTCTCTGGTTTGACGGTGTAATGACCGATACCGAGGTTTTAGTCAACGGGCAATCGGCGGGACCGGTGCATCAGGGCGGTTTCTATCGCTTCTCTTATGACGTAACGGAATTGCTGAAATACGGAAGTTCCAACCAAATAGAAGTACGGGTGAAGAAACATTCCGACAACCGTACAGTGAATGCCGCCGAACGTAAAGCGGACTGGTGGCTGTTCGGTGGAATATACCGCCCGGTATGGCTGGAAGCAAAACCGGCAACACATATAGAGCGTCTGGCTGTGGACGCGCAGGCGGATGGCACACTGAAACTGGATGTGTATTTGAAAGGGGTTACTGAGGAAGGGTACCTGGGAATAGAGGTAGAACCTTTACAGAAAAAGGATACATTGTTCGAAGAAACGACAGTCGTATTTGTTCAATTTAAGGAAGGCGCATCTACGTTGCACTCCACAAGCCGTTGGGAAGATATTTGCCCGTGGACTCCGGAATCTCCCAACCTTTATCAACTTAGAGTGTATTTGTGTGATAAGAATACGAATCCACGTCACTTTGTGGATACCCGCATCGGTTTTCGCACCATTGATTTCCGTCCCCGCGACGGGCTCTACCTGAACGGTACGAAGCTGGTTATGAAGGGAATCAACCGCCACTCTTTCCATCCCGATGGTGGACGAACCACGAATAAAGAACTTAGCATACAGGACGTGAAGCTCATCAAAGAAATGAATATGAACGCTGTCCGTTCCCATTATCCGCCTGATGAACATTTCCTGGATGCCTGCGACTCGTTGGGCTTGCTTTATATTGATGAACTGGCAGGCTGGCAGAATGCTTACGATACCCCGACGGGTACCCGGCTTGTCCGCGAAATGCTGACGCGCGATGTGAATCATCCGTGTATCGTGTTGTGGAGCAATGGCAACGAAGGCGGATGGAATACTGCCGTCGACAGCCTGTTCCGTACATACGATCCCCAGAAACGTCATGTCATCCATCCCTGGGCGGACTTTGACGAACTGGATACCCATCACTATCCCGCTTATCTCACAGGAGTGGCTCGTTTCACCAATGGCTATAAAGTCTTTATGCCTGCCGAGTTCATGCACGGCCAGTACGACCAGGGACATGGTGCCGGACTGGAAGATTTCTGGGCACGCTACACCGCTCATCCGCTCTTTGCCGGAGGTTTCATGTGGGCATATAGTGATGAGGCAGTGCGTCGTTCGGATCGCGGCGGGGCACTGGACAGTGAAGATTATAATGCACCGGATGGTATTCTGGGGCCTTTCCGGGAAAAAGAGGGCAGTTATTATTCAGTTCGTGAAGTCTGGTCGCCAATACATATAGAACCGTTGATGATTACTCCTTCGTTCCGTGGGGATTTCCGGGTATCGAACAGATATCTGTTTACAAACCTGGGTGCATGCTCCATGCGCTGGCGCGTGCTTCATTGCACGTCACCACTGAATGGTGATGGAGAAGGGGAAGTTGTGACAGTAGCTGACGGAGGTGCACGGGCATGGCGTCAGGTGCTGGACAGTGGAATGGTGCAGTTGCCGTCATTGGTTCCCGGAGAAACGGGGTTTGCACGCATGAATCTGCCGGATAATTTCTTCAACGGAGATATTCTGGAACTTGAAGCTTATGGAGCAGATGGCGAGAGTGTCTGTACACGTACATTCCCGATACATTACGCGAAAGACTATCTGAAAGGTGAGTTACAGCCGAAGAGGGCAGATGCTCATCCGTCCGGTTCGCAAAGTGCGGCTGCAAGTAATTGCCGTGTTGAGGAAACAGATACTCTGATTACGTTGCGTTCTTCTGCCGTCACTGTCTCTTTCCGAAAGAGTGATGCCACTATCACTTCTGTGACGAGGAATGCTGACGGACGAATCATCCCGCTGAAAGATGGCCCTGTTGCTGTTGGGATGAAGATGGTGTTGGCTGATCTGTCTGCTCGTACGGAAAATGGAGATGCGGTTCTTTGTGCCCGTTATCGTGGTGCGGCGGACTCTATTGTTTGGCGTCTGACACCGGACGGATTGCTCTCGATGGATGCTGTGTTGCTGAACCGAGCTTCCGGTGGTGGTGGCTTCGACGATGCTTTCACGGACACGGAAGTGCTGAATCTTGGCCTTACTTTCTCTTATCCTGAGTCCGAGTGTTCCGGTATGCGTTGGATGGGACGCGGTCCATATCGTGTATGGAAGAATCGTATTCCGGGGGCAAATTATGGTGTTTGGCAGAAAGATTATAATAATACAATCACCGGTGAAAGTACTGAACGTCTGGTTTATCCGGAGTTCAAGGGCTATCATGCTAATCTTTACTGGGCAACTTTGCAAAGTTCTACCGCTCCATTTACGGTTTATGCGGCGAGTGACGGGATATTCCTGCGAGTATTTACCCCCGAAGAACCTCATGGACGTCAGGATGGCCTGAACACCATGCCCGACTTCCCTGCCGGAGATATTTCCTTCCTGCTCGATATACCAGCTATCCGTTGCTTCAAACCTATTAGTCAGCACGGACCACAGAGCCAACCGGGAATAATCCGTATCAAGAAGGGGGATGAGGGATTGAGATTGAATTTGATGTTTGATTTCAGATAAATGATAATTTAGCGGTGATAGAATTGTTACGCGGAAGTATCTTAAATTCTATCGCCGCTAAATTATCATTTTCCTTATCATTTCCGTCAAACCCTGCACCGCCTGCTTTACCGGGAACTGCTATTTTTGTCCCAGCTATTAATCTAACTATCTGTTATAAAGAATACCATGAAAAAAGTATTTCATTCCCTTCTCGCCGCTTTCGTGCTGACGGCTTGTGGTTCGGAGAAACAAGCTCCGATAGACCGTGAAGCATTGGTGGCCCGTAACAATCCCCAAGTATCCTCATTCGATTCGTTGGCTTCGCTTAGTGTCGGCAACGGTGAATTTGCGTTCACGGTAGATGCTACCGGTTTGCAGACATTTCCGGCCATGTATAGTAAAGGTGTACCCTTGGGCACACAGAGCCAGTGGGGTTGGCATTCATTTGCCAATCCTAAAGGATATAAGCATGAGGAAACACTGAAATCATTTGACTTCGGTCGTGGTCACGAAGAACTCTATGCCTGCCAGTTCAAGGAACCGGGCCGTCAGAAAGAATCTTCCGATTGGTTTCGTGTGAATCCGCATCGCCTGCATCTGGGCATTATAGGCCTCGAACTGGGCGAGGGAGTGAAAGCTTCTGATATTACTGAGATTCAGCAGACACTGAATATGTGGAAAGGTGAAATCACCAGCCATTTCATGTTGAATGGCAATGCTTTCGATGTGCAGACAGTCTGCCATCCTAACCAGGATATGATTTCTGCTTGTGTTACCAGTCGTGCGCATGCGGGGGTTAATTTGCGTTTTCCTTATCCTACAGGCGGACATGCCGATGATGCCTGCAATTGGAATGCGAACGACAAACATTCCACAACTATCGTTCGCCAGGATGCTCAAAGTGCTTTGTTGAAGCGTGTACTTGACGAAACAACTTATTACGTAACCCTTCGTTGGGAAGGCAAGGCGAATCTGGCTGAGAAGTCGAAGAACTATTTCGTACTGACTCCTGAAGAAGATATGTTGGCCTTTTCCTGCCTGTTTACACCGAATTTTCAGGGAACCGTATTCGAAAGTGAACCTGCTGTCTATGCCGATGACAAAGCATTGCCCGCTTTCACCGAAACTGCTGCCGCCAGTGCTACATACTGGACGGATTTCTGGAAGAATGGTGCTGCCGTTGACTTCTCTCATTGCACGGATCCGCGTGCCAAAGAATTGGAACGTCGCGTGTTGTTGAGTCAATATCTGCTTGCTATCCAGTCGGCTGGAAGTGTACCTCCGCAGGAAACAGGTTTGACTTATAACTCCTGGTTTGGTAAATTCCATCTCGAAATGATTTGGTGGCATCAGGCATGGCAACCTCTTTGGGGACATGCCAATCTGCTGGACCGTACACTGGGCTGGTACGAAACTGTAGAGCCTGTTGCTCGTGAAATAGCACGTCGTCAAGGGTTTCCCGGCGTACGCTGGATGAAAATGACCGATCCCAGTGGTACGGAAGCTCCCTCAAATGTAGGTTCTTTCCTGATCTGGCAACAACCGCACTTTATCTATCTGGCAGAACTTGTCTACCGTGCCAATCCTTCGGATGAAGTGATTAAGAAGTACAATCGTCTGGTGCAGGAAACTGCCGAGTTCATGTATGCTTTTGCAACTTATGATGAGTTTCACGGACGTTTCATTCTGAAGGGAGCTATCCCTGCACAAGAGACGCTGCGTGCAGCTACTACCATCAACCCGCCTTTCGAACTGTCTTACTGGCACTTTGCCATGCAGACTGCGCAGAAGTGGCGCGAGCGTGCCGGAGAGAAGCGTAATCTGGAGTGGGATGAGATGATTGATAAACTTTCTCCGCTTGCCTATAATGAGGATCATCTTTACCTTGCTTCTGAAGATGCTGTTGATACATACAAAGATATTCGTTTTACCAGCGATCACATGGCTGTATTGGGGTCTGTAGGTATTCTTCCGATGAATAAACTCATTCGTGACGACTACATGAAGAATACCCTGCACTGGGTGTGGGACAACTGGAACTGGGGTAAGACCTGGGGATGGGATTATCCGATGACTGCCATGAATGCCACTCGTCTGGGCGAGCCGGAAAAAGCTGTCGGCGCCTTGCTGATGGATAAGCGCACGAATACGTATTTGCAGAATGGACATAACTACCAGGATGGTCGTCTGCGCTGTTACCTGCCCGGTAATGGAGGCTTGCTGACTGCCGTAGCATTAATGTGTGCCGGTTGGGATGGCTGCCAGGTGAAGAACCCGGGCTTCCCGCAGGACGGAACATGGGATGTCCGTTGGGAAGGTTTGAAACCGATGCCGTAACGGTACAGTAATGAACTAAATGCTGATAATGATTTAGGCGCGGATTACGCGGATTACACGGATTAATGGCTGCGCTATCACACTATATTACAGGAAAAGAATCCGTGTAATCCGCGTAATCCGCGCCTAAAATTATATTCATAACCGAAAAGTAATGAAACAACTATTTTTTTATATCCTCATCTCTTTGTTGCCTGCTTTCGCCTATGCGCAATATACCACCGGTAATAAACCGCAAAGTGCCGGCGACCGCATCGAATCCACCTCTTACAATGATCATAAGCGGGGTGCTGCCCGTACCCTGCAATATCGCCCGGACGGTGAAGATTTTGTAAGTGTCAATGGAAAGAATCGCTATACTCGTGCCCTTTATGGCAGCCATACCGCTTTCCGTCTGGAAACGAGTGACCGTCCTATTTTTGCTGTCTACGAAAAGCGCAACAGTAAGAATTTACATTTCCATCTCGTACTGGCTGATAGTTCAGTGACTCCATTGGAAGAGACCGCTTGGTGTGAGTCTCGTTACACTCCCGGACGGCGTTCCTATCGTCTGAAGCACCCCTCCTGGGGAACAGATGCTGAACTGCAAATCTCTGCTCTTGCTTTGCCGGATGAGGATGCTGCCATTTGGAAGATTACCCCCGTAAATATGCCTGTAGGCGCGGTTTTGCGCCCTATGTTGAGTGAAATCCGCCTGAACAGATTGAGTCGTAACGGTGATATGGGGGCCGATCCTCCCGGTTGTTTTGATGCACCCGAGCAACCTCAACAATTACAATCATTGGGTATCTCCCTTTTCGACCGGCAGGATGTTTATGTACTTGTACGTGACTATTCTTTAGTAGTACCTTCACAGGAGGAAGGCATTGCCCTTTATAATAAGTCTGAACAAGCCCGTGCCGATCTTGCCTCACGTATCAGGATCACAACCCCCGATCCATACTTTAATACTCTGGGTGGTGCCCTTGCCGTAGCTGCCGATGGCATCTGGGATGGTGAAGTCTGGTTGCATGGTGCTATTGGCTGGCGTATGCCTCTCAGTGGCTGGCGTGCTGCTTATACCGGTGATGCCTTAGGTTGGCACGACCGTGCCCGTACGCACTTCAATGCTTATGCCGCCAGTCAGGTGACAGAAGTGCCGAACACGATTCCACACCCTGCACAGGATTCAACTCTTGCTTTGGCACGTTCCGAAAAGAAGTGGGGAACACCCCAATATAGTAACGGTTATATCTGCCGTAACCCCCGTCGGAACGATCAGATGCATCATTATGACATGAATCTTTGTTATATTGATGAACTCTTGTGGCATTTCAACTGGACCGGTGATTTGGAATACGCCCGCCGTATGTGGCCTGTCCTGACCCGTCACCTTGCTTGGGAAAAACGAAACTATGATCCCGATAATGACGGACTTTATGATGCCTATGCCTGCATCTGGGCAAGTGATGCCCTTTATTATAATAGTGGTGCGGTCACTCATTCTTCTGCCTATAACTATCGTTCCAATCGCCTCGCAGCTATGATTGCCGAGAAGATTGGAGAAGACCCTGCACCCTATCGTGAAGAAGCTGACAGAATACTGAAAGCTCTGAATGCCCGCCTTTGGATGCCCGAACGTGGACATTGGGCTGAGTTTCAGGATTTCATGGGGCATAAACGTCTGCATACCAGTCCCGGTGTATGGACTATTTATCATGCATTGGATAGCGACATCGCTGATCCTTTCCAAGCTTATCTTGCCACCAGTTATGTGGATCGCGAAATACCGCATATCCCCGTTCATGGTGATGGTTTGAAAGATGAAGGTTATGCTACTATCTCCACTACGAACTGGTTGCCTTATTCCTGGAGTATCAACAATGTTGCTTTTGCCGAAGTGATGCATACTGCTCTTGCTTATTTCCAGGCAGGACGTGCGGATGCAGGTTTTCATCTGCTCAAGAGTTCTGTCCTCGATGGCATGTATCTGGGTGAAAGCCCCGGTAACTTCGGGCAAATCAGTTTTTATGATGCTGCTCGTGGAGAGTGTTACCGTGATTTCGGGGATCCTATAGGTGTGGCTTCCCGTGTATTGATACAAGGACTCTATGGTATCCTTCCTGATGCCATGAACGGACGCCTGCTGGTGAAACCCGGCTTACCCTCCTCCTGGCCTTTTGCATCTCTGCATACTCCGGATATTGATTTTGACTTTAAGCATACTAATGAAACTGCAACATCCTATGCAATCATCCACCGATTACCTGCGGTACGTACATTGGAACTTCAGTTTCCGGCTCAGCGCTCGGAAGTGGCGAAGCTTACAGTCAATGGAAAGCCTGCAACATGGACATTGGTAGAGAACTCCATCAGCCGTCCGGTACTTTCCGTCGTTGTCCCTGCTTCTTCGGATGAAAAAGTGGAAATTAACATTGAATGGGGCGGGGAAGTACTTGGTAGTCCGACAAAGTCTCAGATAGAAGCTGTTTCAACTGAAGCTCCTGTATGTTTTGTTCCGATGCAACAAGGGGATATGAAATGGTGGGTTCCTGTAGATAATCCGCTGTCCGCAGATAAGGATGATTCTATTCAATTCTCCGCCTTCGCTAAAGTTAATTCTTCTAAGTGTGAACCGGTTGTGATGGATGAACAATTCAATTCTGCCGTTACAGATATATTCCGTAATGAGTATCTTTCACCTCGGTCTCCATATACCACTTTGCAGATACCCAAGCAAGGTATCGGTGAATGGTGCCATCCTTTGCATACGGTGGATATTGATGATTCCGGACTTCGCTCTTCCGTTCAGAAGGGAGTGTTGAATACTAAGCTGGGAGTTCCTTTCCGTACTCCTGCTGAGGGCCAAAATATAGCTTTCACATCCTTGTGGGATAATTATCCGGATAGTTTGACGGTCTCTCTCAAAGGAAAGGCATCCCGTGCCTATTTACTTATGGCAGGTAGCACCAATCACATGCAGTGCCATATTGACAATGGGCTGATCCGTGTTTATTATAAAGATGGTACTTGCGATAAGATGGCTTTGCGTAATCCCGATAACTGGGCGCCCATTGAGCATATTTTCTTTGAAGATGGTCTGGCTTTCAACCGACATGCTCCGGCGCTTTATCGCTTGCGTCTTAAAACGGGCGAGATCAGCAATAACTTTGGAGAAGAATTAGGCTTTCCAGGTGCCTCCCGTGAATTGGATGGTGGTGCTGCCATATTGCTTGAAATGCCCTTGAATCCTGATAAGAAACTTTCCCACCTCGTTCTTGAAACTCTTTCTAATGATGTGGTGATTGGGTTGATGGGAATTACATTACAACGATAATAGTATAATCACCACAGAGTGACACAGAGTCCCACAGAGTTCTGATTTCAAATTAAACTCTGTGTCACTCTGTGGTGAAATTATATCAATGCCTTTACGAAACACCACACGAAGTATCCACAAACTACTACCTTAAACACTGTCCCTACCAGAAAACCAATCAGTGCTCCAATACCTGATTTTAGGGCATCCCTTGCACTTCTGTCTCCCAAGAGTTCTCCGATGAAAGCTCCTCCAAAAGGACCGATAACAATTCCCCACGGGCCAAGAAAGATGATTCCGACGATTGAACCTATCAGGCAGCCCCAACTGCCCCATTTACTTCCTCCGCTGTATTTGCTTCCAATCATGGGAGTGAAGTAGTCCAATACTTGCACTATCACTACCAGAAATAACCAAATCAGTAATTGCGATGTAGAAAATTGCGCCTTATCTGTAATATGGAGTAATAACAAACCGGCGTATGAAATGGGCGGTCCGGGAATTATAGGGAGGATACATCCCAATAAGCCTACTATGAGGCATAGACTTCCTAATATGATCAGTATGATGTCAAGCATAATAGAATCGGATTAGAATAATGTTGTTTGGGGGATTGAGAATGTAACAAAAAAGGTCTAACTCCTTTTGAGAATCAGACCTTTTTTGTGTCGAAAGCCCTTACAAATTATCGAACAAATTTATAGAAGATTTGCGAAAAATACACGATTTTATTGGTTATTTTCATATTGAAATAACACGGTAGGTAAAAACAAAATAAGAAAATCCTGCATAACAGCACTTCCTGAGGGCTGTTGACGTATGTATCTCGTACGAACTATATACTTTTTTAGTAGGCGTAGCACAAAAACGGTTTCCCATATTTCACTAGGCTATAGATTATGAGAAAAAAGGTGTTACTATACCTGCTTTTCTGACTTTACCTAATATTTATATATAAAAAGGCAAATTATGAAAAGACAATTTAGACAGTTGAACGATATGACTAAGTCACGTATTAGTCAGAGCTTACGAGGACGCTCGATGAGCGAAACTCACAAGCAAGCTATCAGCGATAGCATGAAGGCTTACTGGGCTACGATACCCAATAAACCAACCGAAAATAACAAAAGTGAAAACCAATTAAAGAATGAAACGAGTATGTAAGAGAAGAATAATAATAGATGCCTTAACGGTGTGTTTCGAGGTCACAGACCGTTACCATTATGATAGGATAAGTGAACTTGAATATGGTGACATTTATGACCTTTACGAATTTCAATTAATTCGAGTGGAAGGGAGATACTACGATAACGTTTACACCATTATATATAAAGATGGAGACAATGAAGTTGAATTCGGGCAGTTAAAGTTTAATCTTGGTAAAATGGCAAACCCAAGTAATCTTCATAGCAATGGTAGTCCCAAGATTTGGATTAGCTTAAACAATCGAAGCCTATATACTAATGACCAATACAACTTAGGTTTCATAGCTACTAAACTAGGACTGGAACCGCATAATGTTACAACGCTGGATTTGTGTCTTGACACTCCTTATAATGTTAGTAAACCATTGCGTCAGCTAATCAAAAACAAGGCTGTTACTACTATTCTAAATGGAACGAAAGTTAAAGACCGTGACGAAGACCGTCCCGAAATCACTTATACACTCAGCGGTAGCCTCAACAAAGACAAGTATATGACGGTCAATGTCAAGCAGCGAAATGCTATAAAAGACAAAAGTCGAGGTGTGACCGTAACCACATACGACAAGTTGGCGGAAATTAGTAATAGTTCTGGTAAGGAATACATCTTAAATTTTTATGGTAATCCTACCAAACTGTTCAGGACGGAAGTCCATTTGAATAATACTGAAATCAAAGACTATTTGGATAGTCATGGCTTGTATTTCAACTATTATATGATAGATGAGGCCTTGTTGGAGGATATGTTCTTCTATCATCTGAATAGTGTTATTCGATTTAAGTATGGTAAACAGGATATAATGTGGGAGCAGTTGTTAGGTCGTGCTTCATAGGGTTATAACAACCCCCTCTCCCAAGATACAGTATTTAGATATAAGTTATTGATTATTATAACTTCCGTATCAAATTTAAAACGTATCAATATAATCAATTAAAATGACGATATTGATACGTTTATTTGTATTATTCTAATCTAAAATATTACATGAACAATAAATTTGGCTATTTGTTTTCAAATTCGATACGTTTTGCATTAACTTCCTCTATGCTATTGAACAGACAAGGAACAATTGTTCTTCCCCAAGTAGAAACAAGACCATATTTATTATTCTGAATAACGTATGCTTCAAAATCATCCTTTTTCCATGTTGGGTCTTCTTCACTTAATTTCCAATTTTCAAGAATGTTATTGAAGCACTCTTTTGTGGGAATAGTAACATTGATACTTTTTTTATGATATACTTCATTCCATTCTTCTGTAAAGTTTGTTCCTCCCCAAGAGACTATTCGGTCATAATTACAATTTAATATAATATCTCCATAAGTGTTAATTATTCCCCATTTATTTTGTTGCCTTGTAGGTATATATAAATTTCCACTATATAATTCTTGTATTTGTATATCGTCATATATAGGTGGGGTTAATATCGTTGTGATATTTAATAGTCCCAACTTATTCCCTTTCTTGTAAATAGCTAAACCGTATATTTGGTTACTTTTCATTAACGTATAATATCCATTATACCATTTATTGTAAATTTCATCGAATAGGGGAAGTCTGGCTTTATTATTTCCATCTACAATAGTCCAAAATGAACCAATTTTAACATTAAACAACATATCCCCTATTAAATAGGCCTCATTATATTTACATTCCAATATCTCGATTCCATATTCATTGATGAAACCGTATAGGTTATCTTTCTTAACTTTAGCTATACCATTATCTGAAAATCCACTTATTATATCTGTTTCATTTGATGGGTCATTACGCATAACTTCATAATATATGTTATCATATACTGGAGGTATAATGATTTCTCCAATGCTATTCATTAAACCATATTTATGATTTGAAATGAATATTGAAACATTTTTACAATAGATTATTTTGTCCATTTTGTATTAATCGTTTTAATTCTTCTTTACTATTGAACTGAAAGATTTTTCCTCTTACCTTAATATAACCTTCTACTGTATCATCATCAGTTTGTTCAAATAGACTTTTGATAGATACTCCTAGAGCGTTCGCTATTTTTTCAATGGTGTCTAGACGTGCATTCCCATACATTGCTCGGTTGAGACTTGCAGGGTCAATTTCCATACTTGCTGCAAGGTCTTTCAATTGTTTACCTTGCTCTTTGCAAAGTCGTTTTACATTTTCAGCTAAGATTCTTTCCATATACTTCTATTAATTGTGGTAAAGTTAGTTTATTTGTTTTAAATATCAAAATAGATGATATTAATTGATATTTTAATCAAGCTGAATTTGTTAGTTAATTATATTATATGTATATTTGCAGTATAATAAATTGATATTTAAAACAATTATGGTAAAGACAGTAATTTTCGCGCGAGTGTCAACAAGCCTTCAAGAGTACGATAGACAAGTCAATGAATTAACAACCTTGGCAAACACTAACGGCTGGAATGTGGAAGCTATATTTACCGAAAAAATTTCGGGAGCAAAGGCAAATACTGAACGTGCTGAACTTATGAATATGATAAACTTTGTTGAAGCTAAACATATTAATAAGGTATTGGTTACGGAACTATCTCGGTTGGGACGTGACACCTTGCAGGTGCTGGAGGTTATTGAGACACTGAATAGTAAGGGCATTAGTCTTTATATTCAAAATTATAATATCGAGACACTGACCCAAGATGGCAAGGTTAATGCTATGAGCCAATTTTTGATTACTATACTGGCAGAAGTTGCACGTATGGAACGTAAGACAATAAGGGAACGCGTAGAAAGCGGTTACAATAACTATCGTGCTAATGGTGGAAAAGTTGGTAGAAAAACTGGGTATAAGAAAGCAGAAGAAGCAATGAAAACACAATATATAGAGGAAATTAAGCTACTCAGAAAAGGATATTCATTACGTAATATTTCTAAGCTAACAGGAACGTCTATCAACACTATCCGAAAGTGTAAGAGCCTCATCTAATTTGGTTTTTAATTTTCTTTTTGGTATGTTTGAATCAGTAGGCGTTCTTTGACATTCTGAAAAACAGAAAAACAAGTTAAAATAACAAGATAAAATATAGCCGTCCTTTGAAAAAGTAGGTTTATAGTAAACACGAAAGACAACGGTCAGGTATTTGACGATTATCGTTTTATCGTTGCTGGATGGTTATCAAATACCAAATATAAGTGTCTAGTGAGACACAGATAAAATATAATGTTGAATGTTTAGTGAGGATGAATTAAAATCTTATGAGCAGGTATTCAATCAATTCGGTATAACAAGTCAAGAAGAACAAAAACAAGTGTTAGAGTTTATTTATTCGATAGGTACAATCATATATAATAATAACAAATAATAAGAATCTAATGTTATGAAGAAGAATAAGGTAAAAATTACAGAGTTTTCGAGATTGGAAAGAAAGGTTGCCGCGTTATGGACGCGTGTCAGTACGGAGAAGCAGGAAAGAAATAATTGTAGTTTAGAGAATCAGCAACGTATTTGTCGGGAATATGCTGAGCGAAATGGTATAACTATAAAGAAGGAATTTGGTGGAACGCATGAAAGTGCTAAGACAGAAGGTAGAAGGTATCGCGAAATGATAGCAGAGGTAGCCAAGGATAAAGAAATCAATATTATCTTGGTATATTCATTTGACCGTTTCAGCCGTGCAGGTACGGAAGCAATAATGACTAAAGCATATTTGAAAGCTAAAGGAATCTATGTTATATCTGCTACACAAGCAACAGACCCAGACAGTGCTGCTGGTACATTTATGGAAAACATATTGTTCCTATTCAATCAATTTGAGAATGATTTGCGCAGAGATAAATGTGTAATGGGAATGACGGAATGCCTAAGAAAAGGCTATTGGTTCGGCAATGTCCCATTAGGTTACGACCGCAAGAAAGTTGGTCGTGAGCATATCATAACGGTTAATGAAGATGGTAAGAAATTGCGGAACGCTTTTTTGTGGAAAGCAAATGAAGGACTGGGAGATATAGCTATCGTAGATAGATTAAGGTCTTTAGGGCTAATGATAGACCGTAAGCATCTGAATAAGATACTGCATAACCCTTTCTACTGTGGCTATATTAAACATAGTCTTTTGGGAGATGAGATAATCAAGGGCAAACATGAGGCGTTGATTGATGAGGCTACATTTAATAAGGTAAATGGTTTGTCAAGTGCAGGGTATGAACATAGGGAGATAACAGATGAATTTCCACTGAAACGTCATGTCGTTTGCTCTGATTGTGGTGGATATTTGACGGGTTACACCGTAAAAGCAAGAGGACGTAATTATTATAAGTGCAATAAGAAAGGATGCAAAAGCAATCATAGTACTGATAAGATGCATAGTAAATATGTAGGGTTATTAAACAGCTATCAGATACCGCAGGAGCTTATTCCTGTACTTACAGGAGTGTTTGAGAAGGTCTTTAAGGAAAACAATGATATGAAGATAGAAACGCGCAGGATACTCTTAAAAAGCCAAACGGAGTGTAATGCCAAGTTGGAAAAACTTCAAATTCGCTATGGGGTAGGTGAAATCAGTGATGAGGTATATCAGACTACATATAAGCATTTGAACGCGGAAATAGCAGAAATAAGGAAAGGGCTGGAAGAAGCGAGCCAAAATTTATCGAACATGGCAAAATATGTAGATGAGGCTATTGCAATATCTTGTAAATTAGGAGATTTATGGAGTAATGGCAGTTTTGAAGGTCGTCAAAGTTTGCAGAAATTGATGTTCCCGACTGGTGTTTTGTTTGATAAAGAAGTTGACGATTATCGAACAGATAACGAGAATGAAGTATTTAAAATATTCCGTAGAATATCAGCAAGTTACAAAGAAGATAAAACAAAAGCGACAAGCAATTTTCACTGCTTGTCGCCTTCTGTCGGAATGAGGCGACTCGAACGCCCGACCCCTACGTCCCGAACGTAGTGCGCTACCAACTGCGCTACATTCCGATTGCTTTTGAAAAGTGGTGCCACCAGGAATCGAACCGGGGACACAAGGATTTTCAGTCCTTTGCTCTACCAACTGAGCTATGGCACCTTCTTCGTTTGCGGGTGCAAAGATAAATAGTTTTTTTAATACAGCCAAAGGATTTCTGAAAAAATAAAAGAAAATTCCCCCTGCGCCCGGTTTGTGTGAGCGCAAGAGGGAAAGTCTAAACAGGAGTTCTCGGGGATATTCCCTTATATATAATTTAGTCAATGTTCGGGTTGATGCTTTTCCAATCCTTAATAGCCGGAAGTACTCCCATTCCAATCACTTCGTCACGCAATTTACAGAGGTGAGCATAACTTTCTTTCAGCTTGGCTTCTTCTTCCGGAGTGCCTTTCAACTCTTTGTAGTGTACACCGTCTTTGGTGATTTCAGTTTCCATTGCCATCATGATGTGGTCGAAGCCATGACTGTGTACATACGTACCTGCAGGCCAACGGAATGGTTTACCACCCATGGCGGCAGCAATCATTTCTATGGAAACGTATGCCGGGCTTTGGAAAGAAGAGCGTCCGCGAAGATTGATGATGTTAGCGCCACCTTTGGTTACCTTGCTTTGGATTTCAGCCCATTGTTCAGCAGTAAGGGCAGGTGTGCCGATGATTTCCAACAGAGGTTTACCATCTACTTTGGCAGTTGAAGCATAAACAGCCATCTGTTCTCCGTGACCGCCATACGTACGGCAATTTTCTACCTTATCAGGAGAAATGTGGAAATGCTTGGCGAGTTCACTACGCAAACGGGTACTGTCGAGAGCTGCGAGAGTAGTTACCTGTGAAGGTTTCAGACCGGAATACAACAGAGTGATCAATCCGGTTATGTCGGCGGGATTGAAGATAACTACTACATGTTTCACGTCCGGGCAGTAAGCTTTTACATTTTTACCGAACTCTTCGGCAATGGCAGCATTACCTTTCAGCAGGTCTTCACGTGTCATGCCGGCTTTGCGGGCGGCACCCCCTGAAGATACAATGTATTTGGCTCCGGTCAACGCTTCTTTGATGTCGGAAGTATACGTAAGGTTCAGTCCTTCGAAACCGCAGTGAAGCATCTCTTCTGCTACACCTTCCAGTCCCGGTCCATACGGATCGTACAGGCAAATATTGGGTGTCAAATGCATCATAATGGCAGTCTGTGCCATGTTAGAACCAATCATTCCGGCGGCTCCTACAATCGTAAGTTTTTCGTTTGTTAGAAATTCCATAACTTTTATGTATTTAAAAGGTGAATATAATTTTTCTTATCTTTAGTTTCCCGATACAAAAATAACTGTTTTCCAAGAGATTTGTTCATAGAAAAAAGTTATGGCTTAGATTGAAAAGTTATGCCTTATGCTTAATCTTTGCTTAAAAGCGAAGATAAGCTGCATCTTAGCATTAAAAATAATCAAGCTTATTTTGTACTGCCTTCGGTTTACATTATCTTTGCCCCAAACGAAAGAAATTATGAGCATCGAATTAGGTAAATTCAATATCTTGCAGGTAGTCAAGGAAGTGGAGTTCGGTATGTATCTGGATGGTGGTGAAGATGGAGAAATCCTGCTTCCTTTGCGTTATGTGCCCGAAGGTTGCCAGCCGGGAGACGAATTGAATGTATTTATATATCTGGATAACGAGGAACGCCTTGTAGCCACAACATTGACACCGTTGGTGCAGGTAGGTGAGTTTGCCTGTTTGGAAGTAGCATGGGTAAATGAGTATGGAGCATTCTTGAACTGGGGATTGATGAAAGACCTTTTCGTGCCTTTCCGTGAACAGAAGATGAAGATGCAGGTAGGAAAGAAATACGTTATCCATGCTCATCTGGATGATGAAAGCTACCGTATCGTAGCTTCAGCCAAAGTAGACCGCTATCTTTCTAAAGAGGCAGCGCCTTATGAAGCCGGAGATGAGGTGAATATCCTCATCTGGCAAAAAACGGATTTAGGCTTCAAGGCGATCATTGAGAATAAGTATGGTGGTTTGTTGTATGATAGCGAGATATTCCAACCCTTGCATACCGGCGATCAGGTGAAAGCTTTCATCAAGCAAGTACGTGAGGATGGTAAGATAGACTTGATACTTCAGAAGCCGGGCTTTGAAAAAGTGGATGACTTCTCGAAAACCTTGTTGCAATATATAAAGGATAATGGCGGACAGATATCTCTGAATGATAAAAGTCCGGCAGATGACATTTATGCCACTTTTGGCGTTAGCAAGAAAACTTTCAAGAAAGGTGTAGGCGACCTCTATAAGAAACATCTCATCCTTTTGAAAGAGGATGGCATCATATTGGCAAAATCCCCAAAGTCCTAAACGGATTAGGGAAATCCCTATATAAGAATAGAGAGAAACAAATGGATAGGGGATAATCTTCCCCTATTTTTGTTTCCAACAAAGAATAGACAATTCATAAACTAAGTAAAAAACGCTATCATGAAACGAATATTATTTATCCTGCTTGCCACTTTGAGTACTGCTGTTTGCAGCGCAGGCACGAATGCTATGAGTAATAGCAAAGTACGTAAGGAGACTCGTTTCCTCACAGATAAAATGGCTTACGAGCTGAACCTGAGCACCGAACAATACAATGATGTATATGAAATCAATTATGACTTCATTTCCGGTGTACGCTATGTAATGGACGATGTGCTATATGGTAATGAGTGGGCACTCAACCGATATTATGACTATCTGGATGTACGTAATGACGATCTCCGCTGGGTGCTTAGTAGCCGGCAGTATGCCCGCTTTATGCAGGCGGAGTATTTTTACCGCCCCATCTATACCAGTGGAAACCGTTGGTACTTCCGTGTTTATATCACGTATACCAACCACAATCATTTCTATTTCCCCCGTCCGTATCACTACCGCACGTATGTAGGAGGGCACTATCGCACGCATCATAATAATGTGAGCTATTATCGCGGACGTTACAAACATCCATACTATAATGGTTCGTATCGAATTCGTGATACAAAATCCTATACAACACACCGCCGTTCGGATTTTGGCTCTGTAACTGTACGTCCCGGCTCTGACCGTGCGCCGTCGAGAGATGATGTGTACACTACCCGTCGCAGTAGTTCAAGTAGCAATCGCACTACCACTCCAAGCACTACCCGCAGGGAAAGTACGAACAGCGGTGCAACTACTAATACCAGCAGCAGTTCACGTCGTACCAACAGTAGTACGAAGAGTAGTGCTACTGACACTAATAATAGCTCGCGTACCAATAATAGTAGTTCACGTAATAGTGGCAGCTCTCGTACTAACAGTGGCAGTACGCGTACCAATAGCAGTAGTGAAACGAAGAGCAATACAAGCTCTTCCCGCCGTAGCAGCAGTACTACACCGAGTACCGGACGTAAGGAAAGCAGTTCTTCTAGTGTACGGAGTTCTTCCGGAAGCAGTACACGCAGCAGCGGTTCTTCTTCAACAAGAAGCAGCAGTTCCGGTAGTTCCAGCCGTTCTTCAGGCGATCGTCGCTAAGCAAAAAACGAGCGAATTATTTGTGTATCTGCCGAATAATTCGTTCCTTTGCACCGCTTTCGCGCAATCGCTGTCAGGACCTACGAGAGAAGCCTGGTATGTTGCGTTGTAACGATCAAACAATTTAAGAATAATAACAATGGATTTAATTAAAATTGCAGAAGAAGCATTTGCTACCGGTAAACAACACCCGAGCTTCAAAGCAGGTGACACTGTTACAGTAGCATATCGTATCATCGAAGGTAACAAAGAACGTGTACAGCTGTATCGTGGTGTTGTTATCAAGATTTCCGGTCATGGAGACAAAAAGCGTTTCACTGTACGCAAAATGTCTGGTACCGTAGGTGTAGAACGTATTTTCCCAATCGAATCACCGGCTATCGACAGCATCGAAGTGAACAAGGTAGGTAAGGTTCGTCGCGCTAAATTGTACTATCTGCGTGCTCTTACCGGTAAGAAAGCAAGAATTAAAGAAAAAAGAGTTAATGGCTAATCAGCCATACTCTAATTTCGAGATAAAAAGAGGAAACTTCAATGGAGTTTCCTCTTTTTATTTGATTTAAGTAAACGATTCATGATGAAACTACTACATATTACATATTAAAAATGAAAAGGATTATCTTGTCAATGCTTTGCTTAACTGCATGCATCAGCCTTATGGCACAAAATATCAGTGGAAAACTGGTGGATGAAGCGCAGCAACCGCTTCCTTATGCTAACGTAGTGTTGCAAACCGTAGATTCTGCCTTTGTAACCGGAACTACTACTGGTGAAAAGGGTGAATTCAAACTTCAGAAAATCGTTGCCGGAGACTATCGGCTGGCGATTTCCAGCATTGGTTATCAATCGTTGTATCTTTCTCTCCAAGGCTTTGAACGTACTGCTGATGTAGGTACGCTAACTTTGGCAGACGCTTCGCAAGAGTTGGGTGAAGTAACTGTTACCGCTTCCAGCAGAGTGAGTCGGGCAGATCAGAAATTGATATTTCCCAGTAAAAAACAAATTAGTGCATCAAACAATGGTGTGGACATGTTGCGCCATCTGATGTTGCCCCGGCTTCGTGTCAATAGTATGGATGGCAGTGTAGGCATGACCGACGGTAGCAGTGTACAACTCTGTATCAATGGACGAAAAGCTACAAAAGAAGAAGTCACTGCCCTGTTGCCTGAAGAGGTTATACGTGTTGAGTTTCAAGAAGATCCAGGTCTGCGCTATGGCGATGCAGGTGCGGTGATAAACTACATCGTTCGCCGTTATGAAGTGGGAGGCTCTTTCGGTTACAATGGTATGCAAAGCCTGAAGAGTGGCTTTGGCAATCATAATCTGACGGGAAAAGTAAATTTCAAGCAATCGGAGATTAGCTTTTACTACGGTAACCGCCTGCAATATTTCAACGAGATATGGTTCGATAAGAATGAAACGTTCACTTTTGAAGATGGTAGTCAGTACCATCGCAGCCAGTATGCTGAGGCAAACAAAAAGAAGAACTTGCAACAATGGGGTGCTGTAACCTATAATCTGCAAGAGACTGACAAGTATATGCTGAACGCTACCGTGGGCTTTTCTCACTATAATGATCCTGATTTACGAATGAAAGGCAAACTGTATACCGAAGAATTTCCCAATTCCGTAACCGATCGTGAAGAGTGGAATCATGACCGCAACCTCAGTCCTTATCTAGATCTTTATTTTCAGAAAAACCTGAAGCATAAGCAATTCCTGGCTTTCAATGTCGTAGGTACATATATTAATACCAAGAATCGTAGCAGCTATACCGAATTGTTGTCCGGAGAGCCGGTAGTAGATTACTATTCGGGGATACGCGGTAAAAAATATTCGTTGATCGGTGAAGGTATCTATGAGAAAGCTTTTAAAGATGGAGGAAAATTGAGTGCAGGCGTACGTCATACTCAGGGATATACGGATAATGATTATAATGGTACGCTGCAATACAGTTCGCAGATGAAACAGGCTGATACTTATGCTTACGCACAGTATAATGGTAAATGGGGTAAACTGGGTTATCGTCTCGGAATGGGTGTCACCCGCTCATGGTTTCAGCAGATAGGGCAGGAAGATTATGAAACCTATTCTTTGAACCCGCGTCTGAACCTGACGTATGCCTTCAACGATCAGTGGAGCATCTCACTGAATGGAAATGTCAATACAATGAATCCTTCGCTCTCGCAGTTAAGTGCTGTAGAGCAACTGACCGATTCTTTGCAGTCGGAACGTGGTAACCCGAACCTGAAACCTTATTCTTATTACCGTTCTACTTTCCGTTTGAATTACAGTAAGGGCAAATGGGATATCGGATTGCGCAACCAGTATAACTACCGTGATAAGGCCATCATGCCTCATATTTATCGTGAGGATGATAGATTTGTCCATAGTTACGCTAATCATTCCAGTTTCCAGGACTGGACTGTCGGTCTGGATGGACGTGTAGGTATGCTTTGGAATGTGTTGCAACTGAGTGGAAGCATCGAAAGTCGTAAATATTGGAGTAACGGTATTGATTTTCGCCATACACAGCACAGCATCGGTTGGGATGTAGCTGCTACCTTTATGTATAAAAACTTCACAGCTTCTGTTGAATTCCAGCATAATAGTGATTATTTCTTTGGCGAAGTTCTGGCTACCGGTGAAGAGGCACATGCAATTGACCTTCAATATCGTTGGAAACGGTTGAATGTCGGACTGCGTATGTTCAATCCTTTCCAGAAGGATTACAAACGCAATGAGGAGGACTGGAACAAATATGCAGGATACAGCTATCAGTATCACATCGATGATGTTGCCCGCATGATTTGTGTTACGTTGTCATGGAACATCAACTTCGGACGCGATTACAAGAGTAATAATAAAAAAATGCAGAATAGCGATACTGACGCGGGGGTCTTGTAAACTGTAAAAACTATCAACAGGAAGTTAATACCTTGTCGGCAAGGAGTTAACTTCTTGTTGACAGGATATTGGCTCTTTGTGTACAGGGAATTAAGGGTAGCGGAGCTTGGGGTGAAATATCGGTCCATTGTGGTGGCTTGAACTTCCATGTCCGAATGTCCTTGGGGGGAGCGTATGATGAATTTTGTTTTATCTGAATCTGAGTCCCTTTTTTCTTGATGGAGGTAGGATTTTTATAGTTTTTAGGAATTGGTTCTGTTAGTATTTCTATCCCATTTTCCGGTGTGTCAATTACAGAAACCGACAGGCGAATGCTATTGGCTATAGTATTTCCATCGGCACTGCAAAAACTGAGATAAGCTATTAGCTCATCGTCTTGCCAGTCGGAAGGAAGTTGTAGTTCAGCGTGTTGGGAAGAGCGCAGTGCAGTTTTCGTATCATAAACGGCCGTTTCTTTGTCTTTGTTGTATACCAGTAACATAGCAATGTCTGTATCTTCTGCATTCCCCATACCGCTATTGTCCTGCCAGTTGAAGTACATCTTATTTCCGTTTTGCGTAGCTGTACCTTCAAATATCGGCATTAGGGTTCCCATAGAAACCAATGCCCGGTCAAAGTCAATCCTGATTTCTTTTCCACTGCCAGTCACGGCTCTTTTTAGAGTATAGGACATAGCGGCGTTGAAGGCGGATTTATCCTGTGTAAATTCCTTGTAACCAATACGTATGAAAGGTTTTATAGCTTTCAGGAAGCTGAATGCCGTGGCAAATTTGCCACGTTGTTCCTGTTGCTTCGGTGTACGCGGATTGCTGACTTTGGCAGCCCGTGCGCGTATATAGTAGTTTGATTTCCAGCGGAACCCTACTATCGGTCCCACTTTACCGGAGAAACCTCCGAGAATGCCCTGGTTGATAATTCCCATGATATCGTGTTTTTAATTACTTGTTTCTGTCACTGCGCAAATATATGGAAAATAAATCTCTTCAACCCGCTTCCTGTGATTTTTGCGTTCATTTGCGTCATTTTGCGTAGTTAACTCTTTGATCTTCTTCATTGTATTATGACCTGTCTCCGTTACACCCGGAATGCACTTGCTCCGTATCAAGGCCGTACTTTCTTCGGTCAGAGGTACCTGTGAGTGGAGATGGTACGGAGCAAGTATCTGCTACATTTGGGCAGGCGCTGGAATTGGAATTGCAAAAGCGCGATACGGTTTTGGTATTTTAGGAGCGTACGTCAGTTGCTCATTCAAAATATATTTTTGAAATAAAAAATCCCCCTTCCCCGTTTTACCGGTAAAAGGAGGATTTCACTTAAAATTATGATGGACTTTTTATTTCAAGTCTCTCAGTTCCCAGCCCAGTGCACTGGCACCTAAAACAGCTGCATCAGAGTCCTTCAACTCAGACATCAACAATTTGGCTTTACCTTTATAGATGTTCAGCACATTGTCATCGATAGCTTTCTGGATGGGTTTGAAGATATAATCTCCGGATTTGGCCAATCCGCCAAACAGGATAATAGCTTCGGGGCTTGAGAAAGCGATAGCATCAGCAATAGCTTCACCCAGAATGTTGCCTGTGAAGTCGAAAATATCTTGTGCCAGTTTGTCACCTTGAACCGCTGCATCGTATACGTCCTTTGAAGTGATATTCTCAGCAGGGATAGAGCGAAGCAAACTTGGTTCGGTACGTGCAGTCAGGAATTCGCGGGCTGTACGTGCTACACCGGTAGCCGAGCAGTAAGTTTCCAGACAGCCGTGACGTCCGCATCCGCAAAGACGACCATTTTCGCGGCGTATGATAACGTGACCCAATTCTCCGGCAAAACCGTCGTGGCCATAAACCATCTGACCGTTGATAACGATACCGCTACCTACACCTGTACCCAGAGTAATCATGATAAAATCTTTCATACCACGTGCAGCACCATAAGTCATTTCACCGATAGCTGCGGCGTTAGCGTCGTTAGTCAATGCAGTAGGTATACCCAAGCGCTCCTCGAACATGGCTGCCAAAGGTATTACACCTTTCCACGGCAAGTTGGGGGCAAATTCGATAGTACCGCTGTAGTAGTTACCATTGGGAGCACCGATACCGATACCTTTGATTTTATCTACACCGCCATTAGCGATAATCAAAGGCAACAGATTCTTGCAGACTGCATCTACATAATCATCTGCTTGATCGTGAGCGCCGGTTTTGATGGAACCGCTTGCAATAATAGTTCCGCGTGCATCCACAATACCAAAGACGGTGTTTGTTCCGCCTATGTCAATACCTACTACGTAGGGTTTTTCCATGCTTGAATTCATGATATTAATGTTTTGTTTAAAGGGTTAGTTAATTAGTATTATGGTTACAAATTACACAAAGAAAAACGACACTTCAAAATCTTTTTGAAAAAAAGTTCACCCTCTTTGCAACTTTTCGTAACATAGCTGCGTCTAATAGTGAAAATTAATAAGAAAACAGACTAAAACAGAGGTATACGTGATACAACTGAAAGACATTAACAAGACCTACAACAACGGAGCACCCTTGCATGTGCTCAAAGGCATCAACCTCGATATCAAGCGGGGTGAGTTTGTTTCCATCATGGGAGCTTCGGGTTCCGGTAAATCCACCTTACTTAATATATTGGGTATTTTGGATAACTATGATACCGGTGAGTATTATCTGAATGGTACACTGATCAAAAACCTCAGTGAGACTAAAGCGGCTGAATACCGGAACCGTATGATCGGGTTCATCTTTCAGTCGTTTAACTTGATTTCCTTTAAAAATGCAGTAGAGAATGTGGCGCTTCCGCTTTTCTATCAGGGAGTAAGTCGCCGCAAGCGCAACGCCATGGCACTGGAATATCTGGATCGCTTGGGATTGAAGGATTGGGCGCACCACATGCCGAATGAAATGTCCGGTGGACAGAAACAGCGTGTTGCTATCGCCCGTGCCCTTATCACTCAGCCTCAGATTATCCTGGCCGATGAGCCTACCGGTGCTCTTGATAGTAAGACTTCCGTGGAAGTAATGCAGATTCTTAAAGATTTGCACAGTACGGGGATGACTATCATAGTGGTTACCCACGAAAGCGGTGTAGCCAATCAGACAGATAAGATAATCCATATCAAGGATGGTATTATCGGCAGCATCGAAGAGAATCGTGATCATGATGCTTCTCCATTCGGAAAAGACGGATTTATGAAATAAAAGAATGTACAATGTACAATTTACAACGTACAATTGAAGCTTCGCCAACATTCCGGAAGGCAAATTGTAAATTGTAAATTGTCAAATAGTAAATGAATATATGTTTGATATTTGGCAAGAAATATACGGAACCATTAAGCGGAATAAGTTGCGTACGTTCCTTACAGGGTTTGCCGTGGCATGGGGCATTTTTATGCTTATCGTGTTGTTGGGTGCCGGGACGGTATCATCCACGCCTTCGAGCAATCGTCCTCAGAACGTGCATTGAACTCTATCCGCATTTTTCCGGGATGGACTTCCAAGCCTTATGCAGGATTGAAGGAGGGACGTCGTGTCCGTTTGGAGAATAATGACCTGGAGGCTACTGAAAAGTATTTTCCGGATTATGTAATCAGTGCCGGTGCTACCGTGCGGCAGAGCAATGTAAACGTCAGTTTTGGGCAGGAGTATGTGAATATCTCCCTGATGGGAGTACACCCCAACTATACGGAGGTAGAGACGGTGAAAACTGCTGACGGGCGTTTTGTTAATCAGAATGATTTGAAAGAACGCCGCAAGGTGATCGTTATACATAAAAAGACTGCCGATATTCTATTTGGCAAAACTCATACCGAACCTATCGGGCAGTTTGTCAATGCAAGTGGAGTAGCATATCAGGTGGTAGGTATTTATAATGACCAGGGAGACCGCGAAGCCAGTGAGGCCTATATTCCTTTTTCTACTTTGCAGACTATCTATAATAAAGGCGAACAGCTGAATAATATTATCTTCACTACTAAAAATCTGGAAACAATAGAAAGTAACGAGATCTTTGAGGCCAACTATCGCAGGGTAATTGGTGCCAGTCGTCGTTTTGATCCTCAGGACAACAGTGCCATCTGGATATGGAACCGCTTTACTGATTATATGCGGACACAAAACGCCATGGGGATGCTTCGTACAGCTATCTGGGTGATTGGTATTTTCACCTTGCTGAGTGGAATTGTAGGTGTTTCAAACATCATGTTGATTACGGTGAAAGAGCGTACGCGTGAATTCGGTATCCGTAAGGCTCTTGGAGCGAAACCATTATCTATCCTTTGGCTGATTATTGTGGAGAGCGTTGCTATCACTACTTTGTTCGGGTATATAGGGATGGTGGCCGGCATTGCCGTTACGGAATGGATGAACTCGGCTTTCGGTAATCAGACTATGGATGCGGGTATGTTCCAGCAAACCATGTTCTCGAATCCGACTGTAGATTTGAGTGTCGCCATTCAGGCTACGCTGACCTTGATTATAGCGGGAACGCTGGCCGGTTTCTTCCCGGCAAAGAAGGCTGTAAGCATCAGTCCGATAGAAGCATTGAGAGCGGATTAGTGGCTATAGTATGAATCATTTATCACTAATCACTAAACATTAATCACTATTAACATGAGAATAGATATAGACTCTTGTGAGGAAATCCTCATCACGATTACAAGAAACAAGACGCGAAGCTTGCTGACGGCATTCGGTGTATTCTGGGGTATCTTCATGCTGGTGGCGCTTATCGGTGGCGGGCAGGGGATGCAGCAGGCTATGAGTTCCCAGTTCGAAGGCTTTGCCACGAATTCGGCTTTCCTGGTTTCGCAGAAGACGGGAGAGGCGTATAAAGGTTTCCGGAAAGGACGTTGGTGGAATCTGGAACTCTCTGATATTGAGCGTCTGCGCAATGGGGTGGCGGAAATTGATATCATCACTCCTTCTATCGCCTATTGGGGAAGAACGGCAGTGCATGGAGATAAGAAATATGAATGTAGCGTAAAAGGATTGTATCCCGAATATGAGCATATAGAGCACCAGGAAATGGCGTATGGACGCTTCATCAACGATGTGGATATTAAGGAAGCACGTAAAGTCTGCACAATAGGTAAACGTGTGTATGAAAGTTTGTTTCACCCGGGAGAAGATCCTTGTGGAAAGTATATCCGGGTAGACGGTATTTACTATCAGGTGGTGGGTATGTGCTCGTCCGAGGGCAACATGAATATTCAGGGACAGGCTTCGGAAGCAATAACATTGCCTTATACAACCATGAAACAAGCCTATAATCTGGGCAACCGGATACATGTGGCATGTTTCACCGTGAAGCCCGGTGTCAAAGTGACGGATATTCAGGATAAGGTGGAGCACATAGTAAAGGCGGCTCATTACATCTCTCCGGATGATAAGCAGGCAGTGATGATGCTGAATGCGGAGGCCATGTTCTCTATGGTGGATAATCTGATGACGGGAGTCCGAATATTGATCTGGATGGTAGGTTTGGGTACCTTGTTTGCCGGAGCTATTGGCGTATCGAACATTATGATGGTGACAGTGCGTGAGCGTACCACGGAAATTGGCATTCGCCGTGCCATCGGAGCACGTCCGAGGGATATCTTGCAGCAGATTCTTTCTGAAAGTATGGTGTTGACTACTATTGCGGGTATGGCAGGTATCTCTTTTGCTGTATTGGTATTGCAGGTATTGGAGGCTGCTGCCAATGATCCGGGGCATATCACTACTCATTATCAGGTTTCATTTGGCCTGGCTATCGGTACCTGTGCGCTATTGATTGCTTTAGGAGTGCTTGCAGGTTTGGCTCCGGCCTATCGTGCCATGGCAATTAAACCTATTGAGGCTATCAGGGATGAATGATAAGAGGAGCGATAACTCCTTAATTTCCTAATATAAAAATAAAGAAACAATAATATAATAATAGTATGAAAAAGTATCTGAAAATCGCGTTATTGGTAGTTGTAGCTGCCATTTTCATCTTCACGTTTGTATTCCTTTACCAGAAGTCTAAACCCAAGATTACGGTGTATGATACAGTAACTCCGACAGTGGCCGACCTGGAAAAAACGACTGTGGCAACCGGAAAGGTAGAACCAAGGGACGAGATTCTCATTAAACCCCAGATATCGGGTATCATTGACGAGTTGTATAAAGAAGCGGGACAGACTATACGCAAGGGAGAAGTGATTGCTAAGGTGAAAGTGATTCCCGAACTAGGTACGTTGAACTCTGCCGAGAGTCGTGTGCGTCTGGCGGAACTTAATGCGAAACAGGGCGAAACGGACTTTGCCCGCATAGAGAAGTTGTTTGAAGACAAGCTGATCAGTCGTGAAGAATATGAAAAAGCCGAGGTAAGTGTAAAGCAGGTGCGTGAAGAGTTGCAGACTGCTAAGGATAACCTGGAAATTGTGAAGGAAGGTATTACAAAGAGCAGTGCTTCTTTCTCAAGTACGTTGATCCGTTCCACAATTGATGGTTTGATACTGGATGTACCGGTAAAAGCCGGTAACTCGGTGATCATGAGTAACACGTTCAATGATGGTACGACAATCGCTACGGTTGCCAATATGAATGATTTGATTTTCAGAGGTAAAATTGATGAAACGGAAGTCGGTCGTGTTCATGAAGGTATGCCTGTGAAGTTGACAATTGGTGCTTTGCAGAATCTTTCATTTGACGCTACACTGGAATATATCTCGCCGAAGGGGGTAGAAGAAAACGGTGCCAATCAATTTGAGATAAAGGCAGCTATACAGGTGCCCGATACGGTGATGATTCGTTCGGGGTATTCTGCTAATGCGGAAATTGTACTGGAACGTGCACAAAAGGCACTTACTTTACCTGAAAGTACTATTGAGTTCAGTGGAGACAGCACATTTGTATATGTGATGACGGATAGTGTGCCTGCCCAGAAGTTCGAACGTAAAGAGGTGAAAGTGGGTATGAGTGACGGTATCAAGATTGTTATCAAAGACGGTGTGGACGGCAAAGCCAAAGTGCGCGGTGCAGAGAAGAAGGATAAATAAATGCCGGTGAAGTAACCTTGTATAATTCAATAATAACAGATTATGAAGAAGAACTTAATAATAGGATGCATGGCTGTCTTTGCTGTCTCGGTGCAGGCACAGGAGGGCTGGACATTGCGCCAATGCATCGACTACGCTATAGAACATAATATCAGTATCCGTCAGAGTGCTAATACAGTGGAACAAAGTGCCGTGAGTGTGAATACTGCCAAATGGGCGCGACTCCCGAACCTGAACGGTAGTGCAGGGCAAAGTTGGAACTGGGGACGTACGCAGACGGCCGTAAAAGATAAAGATACAGGTGATTATTCTACTGTTTATGTGAATACGAGCAGCAATAGTACCGATATGTCCTTATCGACTAATATACCTATATTTACAGGTTTGGAGATTCCAAACCAATATGCATTGGCTAAATTGAATCTTAAAGCGGCTATGGCCGACTTGGAGAAGGCGAAAGAAGATATTTCCATTAATATAGCTTCTGCTTATTTACAGGTACTGTTTAATCAAGAGTTGCATACGGTTGCTCTTGGGCAAGTGAAACTGAGTAAAGAGCAGTTTGCTCGCATTTCTCGCCTTGCAGAGTTGGGCAAAGCGTCTCCCGCGGAAGTTGCTGAGGCCAAGGCCCGTGTGGCTCAGGATGAGATGAGTGCTGTGCAGGCTGATAACAACTACCAACTTGCTCTATTGGATCTTAGTCAGCTTATAGAACTGGAAACTCCGGAAGGATTTACATTATCAGCTCCGGCTGTAACGCTAGATTTGATTCCTCTGACTCCTCCGGATGAGGTTTATCAAACGGCGTTAACGAATAAGGCTTCTGTAAAGGCAGCGCAATATCGTTTGGCGGGTGCCAAGCATAGCATTCGTATTGCCCAGAGCGATTTCTATCCGCAATTGAGCCTTGGTGGTAGTCTTGGGACAAGATATTATTCTACTATTGACCGTAATTTCAGTCAGCAGTTGCGGGATAATTTCAGTAAGTATGTAGGATTTAGCCTGAGTGTTCCTCTCTTTAATCGCTTCGCTACTCGTAACCGTGTGCGTACGGCACGATTACAGCAAGAGAACTACTCCTTGCAATTGGACAACACCAAGAAAGTGCTTTATAAAGAAATTCAGCAAGCCTGGTACACTGCACTGGCTTCCGAAAGCAAGTATACCAGTAGTAGTACGGCAGCCAATGCCAGTATGGAATCTTTCAAGCTGATGAGTGAGAAGTATGATAATGGCAAAGCTAATGCCGTAGAGTATAATGAAGCGAAACAGAATTTGATGAAAGCCCAGTCTGATGAGTTGCAGGCTAAATATGAATATCTGTTCCGTACAAAGATATTGGACTTCTATAAAGGAATACCGATTGAATAACTTTTTTAGTGTCTTTCTCTTGAAAATCCTTCTTTGGCTGCGAGGCTGGGGGAGGATTTTCTGTATATTTGCCACATGACTCCTTTTATCAGTATAATTATTCCTTTTTATGGTACGGCAGACCCGGTATTGCTGCAACGCTGTATTACTTCTATCCGTGAACAGGGAATGGAAGAGGGGAGTTATGAAATCATTGTAGCAGACGATGAGAGTCAGACTACGGGGGGAGCACGTAATAGTGGAATGCAACAAGCGCATGGTGAATATCTTTTTTTTGTAGATGCTGATGATATTTTAGTACCGAATACACTTCGTTCTTGTTTACCTTTGTTGAAACTATACTCTCCTGATATTCTGAGGTTTGGTTTTAAAGAGTTTACCAGTGCCTCTTCGTTGGAGAAGCAGAATCCGACCAATCAAGTGCCGTCTTATGTAGAATACTCATCCGGTGCCCACTTCATGGCATTGAATAATTTTACGGGAGTTGTTTGGGCGAATTTCTTCCGTCGAAGTTTATTGGAGACGTCTTCTCTTTATTTTAGTAAGACAAGCCTTTTTGAAGATGAAGAGTTTGTTGCCAAAGCTTACTTCTTCGCCCGAAAAATGTTGGTGACTTCTTATAAAGTGTATGGTTATTACTGTTCATCTTCTTCTTTAACGAGAATGATTGCTGAAGATGAATGCCGGAGGAGGGTATCTGATTTTAAAGAAATGCTTTTTCGGTTGAAAGCGTTTAGTCAGGCTTGTCAGTCTGACGCCTCTGTCGAGCATTTGGAGGCATTGAATAGACGAATCCATTTTCTTGTTATCGACTATATCCGTCAGATGTGGCGGAATAAATGTAGTATAAATGAGATGAACCGGCAATTAGCTATCTTGAAACAAGCGGGATTAGTACCTTTGCCCTATAAAAAGTATTCTTGGAAGTATCGTTTGGTTTGTCCTGTCATTAATGTTTATATTCGTTTTGTTATATGAAGATATTGTTACTTGGAGAGTTTAGCGGGCTGCATTGGAATCTTGCGGAAGGGCTTCGGGCATTGGGGCACGATGTCTGTGTTGCTTCCGATGGTTGTGGTTGGAGGAACTATCCGCGTGATATAGCTCTTGACCGGCCGACGGATAGTTTGCGTGATGGTATCCGTTGCCTTCTCCGTATATTGCGTCATTTGCCGGGTTTTCGGGGATATGATGTTGTGCAGATTATCAGTCCTTATTTTTTGCGTTTACGCAGTGAACGTACTTTGCCTGTTTACCGTTTTTTGCAACGGCACAATGGCAAGGTCTTTTTGGGAGCTTTCGGGACCGACTATTATTATATTCGTGCTTGTATGGAAACAAGCACTTTTCACTATTCGGATTTTAAGATCGGAGACCGGTATCGTGATACGGCTTTTAATCAGATTACTCTTCAGGATTGGTATTATGGTGGGGCAGCTCGTGCCACTCGGGCTATAGCCGAAACTTGTAATGGCATTATCGCCTGTTTGTGGGAGTATTACGCTTCCTATCAACCTTACTTTTCAGATAAGACAGCTTTCATTCCTTTACCTATCGATTTGCGTGAGGTAACATCCCGCGTTCGCGGTGTGCCGGAGAAACTGAATTTCTTCATCGGTATTCAGTCTGCCCGTAGTAATTTGAAGGGGACTGATGTTATGCTGCCCGTTTTGCAAGAAGTGCAGCGCAAGTATTCTGAGCTTTGCCGCATCACTGAAGTGCATGATGTGCCTTATGCCCGCTATCAGCAGTTGATGGATGATGCTGATGTCCAGTTAGATCAGTTGTATTCGTATACCCCTTCCATGAATTCACTATTGGCTATGGCAAAAGGAGTAACGGTAGTGGGAGGCGGTGAGCCGGAGAACTATGAGATATTGAATGAAACAGAACTTCGTCCCATTATCAATGTCCTGCCCGACGAGCAAGATATTTATCAAAAGTTGGAAGATATAGTGTTTCATAAAGAGCGTATTCCGGAATTGTCGGCGCAAAGTATTGAATATGTAGCCAAGTATCACGATCATGTGAAGGTGGCCCGCCAATATCTGGATTTCTGGGAAAAGCATTAATCATTTCTTCTTGTATTTTGCCCTTGCAATAACTAAGTATTGTAAGGGCTAAATTTTATTAGGCAAAGTAATCATTTTCCCTTTGCCAAGGTAACTCGTATTATGTCTTCTAAGTACTTATAGATGCCCGATGTAACGTGAGTGAAAGATTATGAAACATACATCGGTAAAGATGTAATATCAGCGAAAGAATGTGTAAAATGATTATAGGTATCTCTTGGATTCGATACTGTATATTTGCTGTCGGTAAATTTTGCCTTTTCAAAAACAATAATAAAAAAGGATATAACTATGCGAAAACATTTTTGTCTTTTTCTGTTGGCATCTATTTTCTACAGTTATGCGACTCTTGCGCAAAACGCTTCTGCCAAAAATCCGGTGGTTCATGCCGATGTACCCGATATGTCAATGATCCGGGTGGGAGATACTTATTACATGAGTAGTACCACCATGCACATGGCTCCGGGAGTACCCATTATGAAATCTAAAGATCTAGTGAACTGGGAGTTGGTGAGTTACTGTTACGATATACTGGCCGATGTGGATGCACTGAACTTGAACAATGGTAAGAATGCTTATGGCAGTGGTACATGGGCAAGCTGCATTCGCTATCATAATAATATGTATTATGTGACAACATTTGCCGGCACCACCGGGAAGACCTATATATATACTACGAAAGATATAGAGAAAGGTCCTTGGAAAGCAATATCCTTTAATCCTTCTTATCATGATCATTCTGTTTTCTTTGACGATGACGGTCGTATTTATATCATCTGGGGAGGTGGTAAACTGCATATAGCGGAACTGAAGCCCGATTTATCCGGGATCAAAGAAGGTACCGAACGTGTCTTTATAGAGAATGCCAGTGCTCCGTCAGGAGATAATGTCGGATTACCTGCCGAGGGTTCACAGTTATTTAAAGTAAATGGGAAGTATTATTTATTCAATATTACTTGGCCGAAAGGAGGAATGCGTACAGTGGTTATTCACCGCGCTGATAATATAAATGGTCCTTGGGAAGGTAGAGTAGCTTTGCAGGATAAAGGTGTTGCCCAAGGCGGCTTGATAGATACGCCTGATGGTAGATGGTTTGCATATCTTTTCCGTGACAATGGTTCTGTAGGCCGTATCCCTTATCTTGTTCCGGTGAAATGGGAAGATGGATGGCCGGTTCTCGGAATAAATGGAAAGGTTCCGGAAACATTGGATCTGCCGGCAAGTAAAGGCTTGATACCGGGTATTGTTGCCCCGGATGAGTTTACACGCAAGAAGAAAGATGCGGCTTTGCCGTTGGTTTGGCAGTGGAATCACAATCCGGATAATTCTCTCTGGTCAGTTAGTGAACGGAAGGGATATCTGCGACTCAAAACCGGACGGATAGATACTGATTTCCTGTCTGCAAGAAACACGTTGACACAGCGGACGATTGGTCCGGTATGTTCAGGAACTACTTCTATGGATGTGTCTGATATGAGAGAAGGCGATTTTGCAGGGCTTGCACTTCTTCAGAAAAAATATGGATGGATTGGTGTGAAATATGAAAACGGGGTAAAGAAGATTGTAATGGTAAGTGCGCAGACTGACAGACCGGAAGAGGTGGAAAGTCTGCCACTGAACCAAAATACAGTATTTCTGAAAGCCGAATGTGACTTTACAGATAAGAAAGATATAGCGGATTTCTACTATAGCCTGGATGGTAAGAAGTGGACAAAAATAGGAAGCCAGCTCAAGATGGCTTATACTCTCCCGCATTTTATGGGATACCGTTTCGGACTATTCAATTATGCTACCAAGACTCCCGGAGGGTATGTGGACTTTGATTATTTCCGCATAAGTGACAGTAAATGAGATAACGAGTAATTATAAATCATAATTGATATTAGACATGAAAAAGGTGAAATCGACGCTTTCCGTGGGTAAGCGCATCGTTTTGTTGTCACTTTGTATGACAATGTTTTCAGTGGCAGGTTTTAGCCAAGGGGCTAAAGGTAAAAAGGTGAAGGGTGCTCCGGTATTCTTGCAGGCGGTTTATCAGGGGAATGATCAGGTGTACAACGAGAATCCGTTGCAGGCCGGTGAGTTTTATAATCCCATTTTGCAAGGTTGTTACCCCGATCCGTCCATAACCCGCAAAGGGGATGACTACTTCCTGGTGTGTTCATCGTTCGCCATGTTCCCCGGTGTGCCTATCTTCCATTCAAAGGATTTAGTGAACTGGACGCAGATAGGCCATGTACTGGACCGTACCTCACAGCTGAAAGTACATGATACGGGTATCAGTGCCGGCGTGTATGCTCCGGCCATCAAGTATAACCCCAATAATGATACTTTCTATATGATCACCACCCAGTTTGCGGGGGGATTCGGGAATATCATTGTAAAGTCGAAAGATCCTTTCAAAGGATGGAGTGATCCTATCAAGTTGAATTTTGACGGTATCGACCCCTCTATCTTCTTTGATGATAACGGCAAGGCGTATGTGGTTCATAACGATGGACCGAAGCGTGGTGAAGAACTCTATAACGGACACCGTGTGATTAAAATCTGGGAGTATGATGTGGAAAACGATCAGGTGATTCCCGGTTCGGATCAGGTTATTGTGAATGGTGGTGTGGATTTGTCCAAGAAACCTATCTGGATTGAAGCTCCGCATATCTATAAGAAGAATGGACGCTACTATCTGATGTGTGCCGAAGGCGGTACCGGAGATTGGCATAGTGAAGTAATCTTTGTGAGTGACAGCCCGAAAGGTCCCTTTATTCCGGCTCCCAATAATCCTATCTTGAGCCAGAGATACCTGAATCAGAACCGGAAGAATATGGTGGATTGGGCCGGACATGCCGATTTAGTGGAAGGTCCTGACGGCAAATATTATGGTGTGTTCCTGGCTATCCGTCCGAATGAGAAGGGCAGAGTGAACATTGGCCGTGAAACGTTTATCCTGCCGGTTGACTGGTCGGGAGAATTCCCTGTCTTTGAAAACGGATTGATTCCGATGGAGCCAAAGTTGAAAACACCTAAAGGAGTGGAGAATAAAGCCGGAAAAGACGGTTACTTCCCCAATGGCAATTTTACGTTCACTGAAAACTTCACATCTCCGCAATTGGACTACCGCTGGATTGGTTTGAGAGGCCCTCGTGAAGAGTTCATCTCAGTACTGAAAGACGGAGGATTGCAGATTACTCCTTTCCCGGTGAACATAAAAGAGGTGAAGCCTACTTCAACCCTCTTCTACAGACAGCAACATAATAACTTCTCGTTTACTACCACATTGCAGTATGTTCCGAAGACAGAGAAAGATCTGGCAGGCATCACTTGCGTACAGAGTGAAAAATTCAATTATGTCTTTGGCTTGACAAAAAAGGACAAAGATTTCTACATGGTGCTGGAAAGAACGGCAAGAGGTAAATCCGGACTTGTTGCAAGTGCAAAAGTAGATGTGAAGAATCCCATTCAATTGCGAGTAAAGGGTGAAGGAGATGGCTATGGCTTTTATTATTCAACGGATGGAACTGACTTCGTACAGTTGGGAAATACCGTGCCCGGTGATATTCTTTCAACGAACGTGGCAGGTGGTTTTACCGGTTGTCTGATAGGCTTGTACGCTACTTCTGCGAATGATATTGTTGTGAACAACCTGAAAGATGCGTATGCTGATTATTTCACTGTGGGATGTGCCATAAATATGGCAAATCTGAATTCATCTCAACAGATGGCATTGATTACTTCCAACTTTAACAGTATCACTGCAGAGAACGATATGAAACCTCAGCCTACGGAGCCTGTGGAAGGACAGTGGAACTGGGAGAGCGCTGATAAGATAGCCAACTTTGCCCGTGCCAATAAAATAGGGCTTCGCGGTCATTGTCTTGTCTGGCATGCCCAAACTCCGGACTGGATGTTCCATGATGAAAAGGGAAATTTGGTTTCCAAGGAGGTATTGTTTGAGAGAATGAGAAAGCATATTCATACGATTGTAAATAGATATAAGGATGTTGTCTATGCCTGGGACGTAGTGAACGAAGCGATGACGGATGATCCGAAAGCAGAAGTTCCTTATCGTCAGTCTCTCTATTATAAGATTGCAGGGGACGAGTTTATAAAGAAGGCTTTTGAATATGCTCATGAGGCAGATCCCAAAGCATTGCTTTTCTACAATGATTATAATGAGACCAACCCGGCGAAGCGTGACCGCATTTATAATATGGTTAAAAGCATGAAGGCTGAGGGAATACCCATCTCCGGAATCGGAATGCAGGGACATTATAATACCCTTTCTCCTACGGAGGATGAGTTCAGAAAGGCTATCGAGCTTTATTCGCAGGTGGTTGATAATATCCATATCACTGAACTGGACGTTCGTATCAATACGAGAGAGCAGGGAGGACAGTTGAGTGTGAACCAGGATAACAGGACGTTGGAATTGACTCCTGAAGCGGATGCGGCGCAGGTAGCCCAGTATGATATGCTGTTCCGGGTGATGCGCGAATACAAGAATGTGGTTAGCAATGTTACTTTCTGGAATGTATATGATGGTGATTCATGGCTGGATCGCCGCCGTGGTAACCGTCAGCGTAACTATCCGCTTCTGTTTGACGAAAACTTACTGCCGAAATCGTCGTATTATAAAGTGTTGAATTTCTAAATAAAGGTATTTGCACAGTTAATAATCCGCTCTATATCTTCATTCGTCAGTAATGGAGATATAGGGAGACTTAACTCCTCATTATGGATGCGTTCCGTAATGGGGAGTTGTTGCATTCCATATTCTTTTTTCAACGCTTCCTGGCGATGGGGAGGGATAGGGTAATGAATTTGAGTACAAATGCCGTGACTATTGAGATAACGTTGCCATTCATCTCTGCGGGAAGAAAAGACGGGGAAGATATGAAAAACATTGGCTTCATTGATATCATCCGTATGGATAGTACTCTGTAATTCCAGACGCTGCCAGTCAATCCCTTCTTTATATAATTGCGCTATTTCCCTTCTACGGATATTATCCTGATCCAAACGAGAGAGTTTCACGGAAAGAACTGCCGCCTGCAACTCGTCCAGACGGCTGTTTATACCTTGATACCGATGGACATATTTCTCCGTGGAGCCATAATTGGCTATGGAACGCACTGTAGCGGCAAGCCTTGCATCGTGAGTGGTTATAGCGCCGCCATCCCCTAATGCCCCTAAATTCTTGGCTGGATAAAAACTGAAAGCAGCGGCATCTCCCAGATTACCGGCACGCAGAGGATGATTCCCTTTCCCCGGTAAACCTTTGTTCCAGACAGCTCCATGTGCTTGTGCAGCGTCTTCTATGACTTTCAGTCCGTAGCGGTTGGCTAACTTGCATATCTCTTTCATGTCAGCTAAACGGCCATACAGGTGGACGGGCAATATGGCACGCGTGCGGGGGGTAATCAGTGTCTCGGCATAGGCAGCATCTATATTGCATGTTTCGAAAGAAGGTTCACAAAGCATTGGCTTCAGGCCGGCACGAAGAATGGAAAGCAGGGTGGCAATGTATGTATTGGCAGGAACAATAACTTCATCTCCTGCATTCATCACTCCCAGTTCCCGGTAAGCCAGAAATATCAAAGTAAGAGCATCCAAACCATTTCCGGTGCCAACACAATAAGAAGTACCGCAATAAGCAGCGAACTCCTCTTCAAAACGGGCTGTAGCTTCCCCGTGCAGATACCATCCGGAATGGGAAACACGCAACAGGGCTTCTGAAAGTTCGGGTTCGAAGGAGGCATTGATCTTTTGCAGGTCTAAATACTTTATCATAAGCGTAATTCGTAAACGTCATACATAATTGCTCTTGCGCCGAAACCTTCTTTTTGGAAGAGTAATCCCTCATTCAACATTTGTCCGCCGTGTTCGGTAGATATGCCAAAGTCGAAGTATCGCTTCTGCGCATAACGGTCGTATATTAATTGGTGGAAAAGCAGGTCGAGCGCACCGCATTTCTTTCCGCGTGGGGAAGCTGCGATGTATTGCACGTGGGCTACTTCGTCAGTCTCATACACAATGCATCCACCCAATGTTTCGGCTCCATCGCATACACGGAAAAGGGAAATCTGGCGGGGGAAATTGCTGTGCAGACGGGTAATCTCCTCTAGTGAATGTACGGGAGAGACACCGTATCGTTCGTGCAGGTTTTCTTCCAGTATCGGCCAGAAAGAAGCAAAGTCTTCATCTTCTGCAATCGTCAGTGAGGATGCCAGGGCTTTCTTCAGTTGGCGACGGCGGAGAGTACGGAAAGGCAGACGGTCGTCCAGTGGAATGACGGATGAGATGCTTCGTGCCACAAGGGTTGCACCCAGCCGGATGAGGACATAAAGGTCTTCTTCTGCAGGATAGCGGTGATAGATATGTGGAATAGCACGATAGACTATCGACTGCACACTGCATTCCTTCTGCAGATAATCGAGTGCGGCATGAAATACGCTTTCTACTTGTTGCAGGGTGATGGAAGGAGAAAGGAGCATTCCGCCATACGTCAGTCCTTGATGGGAATAGAAACAACTGCCGGAAAGATTACCGGGAAGCAGGGCTGTTAACTTCCGGTTACAGAAGATCATCAGGGAACAATCCTGGAAACGGTCGGCATGATAATCCATATAGTCGCGCTGCATGAGGAACGTACCGTTTTTGGAGCGGCGCACGAAGCGGTCCCAGCGCTCTCTATCTCCTGTTGAGTAGCGGATTATATGCCATTCCTGATCGGTTGCCACACTTATTTCCATGTATCTGCCTGTCTTTTATATTACTTTCGGAATTCAAATATAGGTATATTTTTAAAGTTTTGCATATATGTCAGCCTGAAAGGCTATATGCGAAACTTACGTATAATTTAAATAACGTGAGTTTAGGCGGTTTATTATTTATGCGAATCATCAGGAGTTGAATTGGGATCATATCGGAAAAGTTACGAGCTACCGGCTACAAGCTACAAGTAGCTGCGCTATGTTCCGAAAGGCACTTGTAGCTTGTAGTCGGTAGCTGATTCATAACGGTATAGGAATGAATAAGACTCACCACAGATTACACAGATTTATTAATCTAATAATCAGTAAAATAGAATCTGTGTCAATCTGTGTAATCTGTGGTGAATTAATTCATAACCGAAAAGAGAAGAGCAAACCAAAGTTCATATGTCCCGTAACCACCTGTGTGACAAGAAACTTGGTGTTCCATCATGATCAGTCGTAGTGAAACACGAGTTCAGTCCTAGTGGGAGGTACCTTCAGTCGTAGTGGGAGATATCTTCAGTCGTAGTGGGAAGTACCCTCGGTTTAGCATAGTGAATGAATCATTGTGTTGTTCATGCCCCGCCATAACTGTGTCTCAACCGTACTTGCTCCGTACCTTCTTCGCTCAGAAGCACCTCTGACCGAAGAAATCCCGGACTTGGTACGGAGCAAGTGCATCTCGGGTACAGTCAGAAGTTGTGTAAGCCGTTTAATGTCGAAATATCCCGAAACTTAAAAAATGTGTCTGAAAACGAAAAAGTTCATCTTTTTTCTTTCCGTCAGGACAGGATAAGAAAGACTATTCGTTATATTTGTAGCAATTTAAAAACCCGAACAAAATGAAAAGAATAACTTTGAAATTTATTCCCGGTGTATTTCTGGCAGTTATATTCCTGCTAAGTTCTTGTACTTCTGCATATAAGGTGACGAAGTCAGAGGGAACCATGGTGGCGATTGACTCTACTTGGGATGTGAACCCGGATGCTGAAGCGGTGGCACTGCTTGCTCCTTATAAGGCAAAAGTTGACAGTATCATGTATCGTGTGGTGGGTACTGCGGAAATGAGTATGGATAAAGGAGCTCCGGAGAGTTTGCTTTCCAATCTGGTAGCGGATGTATTGCGCAATGCTGCCGCACAAGTGCTGGGCAAGCCTGCCGATATGGGGCTGATAAACATGGGTGGTTTGCGTAATGTACTGACAGAAGGCCCTATCACTACCGAAAATATCTATGAGATATTACCTTTCGAAAATTCCCTTTGTGTATTAACAATGAAGGGAGTCTATCTGAAAGAACTGTTTAATAATATCGCTGTGCGCCATGGTGAAGGTATCAGTGGAGTACAGCTCCTGATTACGAAAGACGGGAAATTGCTGCAAGGTACGGTTGGCGGGCGTCCGATAGAAGACGATCAACTCTATACGATTGCTACAATCGACTATCTGGCTGACGGAAACGACGGGATGACTGCTTTGCCTCAGGCAGAGAAACGGGAATGTCCGGACGGAGCCACTTTGCGCGGCCTGTTCATGGACTATGTGGAACGTCAAACTGCTGCCGGAAAGAAGATCACTTCGCGTCTGGAAGGTAGAGTAACTGTGAAAGATGAGTAATCCTGCTCACCGAGAAAATAAATCATAATTCATAAATCAGAAATCATGAAACGATATATTCTTTTAATGTTGGCAGTTTGCTGCCTTCTTCCGGCATCAGCACAACAATCTATCCGGGAAATCTCCAAGGAACCCCTTTGTCTGCTGGCTCCCGACTCTGCACAGAAAACCAAGCAATTGGTGATTCTGCAAACAAGTGATACACATAGCCGCATTGAGCCCATTGCCGTAAATGCTGCCGACCGCTATGCCGGTATGGGCGGAACCGTGCGCCGGGCCACCTTTATTAAAGAGGCACGCAAGGTGAACCCTGATCTGTTGCTGTTCGACTGTGGAGATATCTCTCAGGGAACTCCTTACTATAATCTGTTCCAGGGAGAAGTAGAAGTCAAGATGATGAACCTTATGGGTTACGATGCCATGACGATTGGTAATCATGAGTTTGATTTCGGTCTGGAAAATATGGCACGTCTGTTTCGTATGGCAAACTTCCCGGTGGTATGTGCCAACTATGACGTAACAGGTACGGTGTTGGAAGGACTGGTGAAACCTTATACTACTTTCAGCCGCAATGGATTGAAGATCGGTGTCTTTGGTCTTGCTCCGAAGATGGAAGGATTGGTGCAGGCCGATAAATGTGAAGGTGTGGTTTATAATGATCCGATAGAAGTGGCACAGAAGACGACGGATCTGCTGAAGAACCAGGAAGGTTGTGATGTCGTTATTTGCTTATCGCATCTGGGTTATCAGCTTAAAGGTGCTCCTTGTGACGAAGAACTGGCACAGAAAACAAATAATATTGATGCCATATTGGGCGGACATACCCATACTTTCATGAAAGAGCCTGCTATTTATTTGAATAAAGACGGTAAGAATGTACCTGTGATGCATACAGGAAAAAGTGGAATTTATGTGGGAATGTTGAAACTGACACTTACAGAAGAAGAAGCCCAACCATCATCTAAGTAATACATAATAAAAATGAAGAGAACAATTCTCTTGTTGTTGGCTATCCTTTTATGGGGTGGCACATCCTTGCTTCATGCCCAGGCAGAAGCCCCTTTTCTACCTTCAGCGGCAGATGCACGTTGCAAACAGTGGGTAGATTCCGTATTTTCCGGTTTGAACCTGCAAGAGAAAGTAGGGCAATTGATTGTCACCACCTTCCCGGCCAAGGCGGATAAGCAGAAAAAGAAGCAGATACGTGATCTTGTGAAGAAGTATAAGATCGGAGGTCTGCTCTTTGCCGAAGGTACGCCGGAAGAACAGGCAATACTGACGAATATTGCGCAGAAGAACTCCAAAGTTCCCGTTATGATCACTTTTGACGGTGAGTGGGGGCTCTCCATGCGTCTGGAAGGTACGCCCTATTTCCCAAAGAATGCGGCTCTGGGCTGCATTGAAGACAATCAGTTGATTTATGAATACGGACGTGAGGTGGCACGGGAATTTCGTGAATTGGGTGTGCATGTCAATTTTGCACCTGATGCGGATGTGAATACCAATCCTTTGAATCCGGTGATTCATGTTCGTTCGTTCGGTGAAGATCCGAAGAAAGTAGCCGAAAAGGTGCTGGCTTACAGTCGTGGGTTGGAAAGTGGTGGCGTGCTGTCCGTAAGCAAACACTTTCCCGGTCATGGAGATACGGACGTGGACTCGCATAAGGGACTGCCGGTGCTCTACTATAATCGTGAACGTTTGGATAGCGTCGAGCTGTATCCGTTCCGCGAAATGGTGCGTGCCGGATTGGGCGGTGTGATGGTAGGTCATTTGCAGGTGCCTGCTTTGGAACCGGACGCCAAAACGGCATCTTCACTTTCCAGAAATGTAGTGACGGGATTACTGAAAGATGAAATGGGTTTTCAGGGCTTGGTGTTTACGGATGCGCTGGATATGAAAGGTGTCTCGTCTGTGCCCCAGCTTACTACAAAAGCTTTACTTGCCGGAAATGATATGGTACTGGTGCAGTACAACACCGCAAACGCTGTGCAGGAAGTGCTGAGTGCTGTGAAAGAGGGCGTTCTCTCTGAGAAAGAAGTGGAAGCGAAATGCCGTAAGATACTTACTTATAAATATTTGTTAGGCTTGCGCCAGCCACGCCCGCAGTTACAAGTTAGCGGAATGAGCTATCGTATCCATACGGATGAGGCGAAGGCTCTGGTAACCAGGTTGCGCCAAGCCTCCATTACGGTGCTTGGCAATCATTTCGGGATATTGCCTTTGACACCGGTCGGTGGTGCTCCTATTGCTCTTCTGAGTATAGGCGAAGGCAAAGACAGTGTTTTTGTGGATGAGATGAAGAAATTATCTCCTGTTCCTATGGAGTGTTTTCGTTTGACAAGAGAAATGTCGGAAGATGGTCGCCGTGAACTGGCGCGTAAGTTGGCGGACTATCGGCGTATAGTGGTCAGCGTATCGGGAAAAGATGCCGATGTGGTTGCTTATGCCGATTTCCTGGCGGGATTGGACTTGTCCGTGCCGCTGGTATATGCTTTCTTTACGTCTTATCGTGGAATGCAACCGTTAGAGCCTGCTTTGAACCAAGCCAGCGCCGTAGTGCTGGGACATTCTTCTGAAGCGGATATCCAACAATATGTGGCAGGTGTCATCTTTGCCAAAGTGCCTGCCCAAGGCAAGCTTTCCATGAGTATCGGAAGTCTTTATCAGGCCGGTGAGGGAAGTGTGATCACTCCGGGGATGAAGCCGGGAAGCATTATTCCCGAGGATTTGGGGATGAAGTCCAATGAGTTGCATCGCATTGATGCTATCGTGCGGGCAGGACTGGCTGCCGGAGCTTATCCCGGTTGCCAGGTGCTGGTGCTGAAAGACGGTCAGACGGTGTATGATAAATGCTTCGGTATACATTCCGATAAGGATACCACTGCTGTACGTCCTACGGATCTGTTCGACCTGGCTTCTCTGACAAAGACTACCGCAACGCTGCTTGCCGTGATGAAACTTTATGATGGTGGCAAGTTGAAACTGACGGATAAGGCTTCCCAATACTTACCTTTCCTGCGAAGTACGAATAAGAAGAATATTACGATTAAGGACTTGCTTCTTCACGAGTCTGGCCTGCCGCCTTATATTCGTTTCTATCTGGAGGCTATCGACCCGAACTCCGTGCATGGACCGTATGCCCAAAGTTGGGTGGATGAATGGCATCGTACGCGGGTAAGCGAACATAGCTATTATTGTTCGGACTTCAAGTTCAAGAAAGGACTGGTGTCGGAGAAAGAATCATCGGTTTACAACTTGCATGTAGCTGATAAGATGTGGTTGAATAAGAGCTTTAAGAATACCATCCTGCAAAAGATTGCCCGTTGCGAAATGGACAGTAAGCGGTATGTGTACAGTGATCTCGGCTTTATACTGTTGCAACAGGTGGTAGAGTCAATTGTCAAGTTGCCGATGGACCTCTATCTGGTTAAGGAGTTCTATGCGCCTATGGGCTTGCAGCGTACCATGTACCTGCCTTTGCAGAAATACTCCAAAGAAGAGATAATGCCTACGGCTGCAAACGACTTCCTGCGTCGTCAGGACTTGTGTGGCTATGTGCATGATGAGGCTGCTGCCTGCATGGGTGGCATATCCGGTAATGCCGGTCTCTTCTCCACCGCCTCCGAAGTGGCTAAAATCTATCAGATGATATTGAACGGTGGCGAATGGAACGGTAAACGCTATCTGAGCGAAGCGACCTGTCGCCTGTTCACTACGGAAACTTCCGCTACCAGCCGCCGGGGATTGGGCTTCGACAAACCTAATCTGAAGGATTTGAAGAATAGTCCTTGTGCTGCCTCGGCTACCGCTGCCGTTTATGGGCATACCGGTTTCACGGGGACTTGCGCCTGGGTGGATCCAGAACACGGGACGGTGTACGTCTTCCTCAGTAACCGCCTGTGTCCCAATGTGTGGAATACGAAATTGGGTGAAATGAATATTCGCACGGATATACAGGAGGCGATTTATAAAAGTCTGAAATAGCTGGAACATAGAAATACGGGAGACACGGGAAATACAGCGTTTTTTACTAATTAGTCGAAAAAACTCTGTGTTTTCCGTGTCTTTGTGTTTGAAATACTATAACTTTGGTAGCCTTAATGTATAGATAATAATGAAGAAACTATTCCTATTCCTCTTGATACTATTCAGTTGTTGTGCCCGTTTTGATGCTCAGACACATCGTTTACCGGCACCGCAATCCCCTGTTACGCCTGTTGAACCTATCCTGATGCGTCCCTTTACCAATGATGCTCGCTGCCGGCAGTGGGTGGACTCAGTGCTCAACAAGATGAGTCTGAAAGAACGTATCGGACAGCTATTCATTTATACCATTGCCCCCCAACAGGATAAAGCGAACCGCGACCTGTTGCGCAAAGTAGTGGACGACTACAAAGTGGGTGGCCTGCTTTTTTCCGGTGGTTTAATGGAAAACCAGGTGGCACTGACTAATGAAGCGCAGAAAATGGCGGATATTCCGTTGATGATTACCTTCGATGGTGAGTGGGGACTTTCCATGCGTTTGCGGGGTACACCGGTGTTTCCGCGAAATATGGTTCTGGGCTGTATACAAAACGACAGCCTGCTCTATGAGTACGGGCGCGAGATGGCCCGGCAGTGCCGTGAGCTTGGCGTGCAAGTCAACTTTGCTCCCGTGGCGGATGTGAATATCAATCCGAAGAATCCCGTTATCAATACCCGCTCTTTTGGAGAAAGTCCGGTAAATGTGGCGGATAAAGTGATAGCTTATGCACGTGGACTGGAAGATGGCGGTGTACTTTCCGTAAGCAAGCATTTTCCCGGTCATGGAGATACGGATGTGGATTCGCATCATTCATTGCCGAAGTTGTCGTTTTCGCGTGCACGTCTGGACAGTGTGGAGCTTTATCCGTTCAGAAAGGCGATTCAGGCCGGACTGTCCGGTATGATGGTGGGACATTTGGAAGTGCCGGTGCTTGAGCCGAAACGAGGAGTACCTTCCTCGCTTTCGCGCAAAGTGGTGCATGATTTGCTGACACAGGAGATGCAGTTCAAAGGGTTGGTGTTTACGGATGCACTTGCCATGAAGGGAGTATCTGCCAATAACACGAGTATTTGCTTGCAGGCATTGCAGGCGGGGCACGACCTGTTGCTCGTTCCCCGGCGGATAAAGGAAGAGGTGGAAGCTATACTAGATGCCGTGAAGAGCGGTGAGTTGACAGAAGCGGAGATCGAAACGAAGTGTCGGAAAGTGCTTACCTATAAATATGCTCTCGGATTGTCGAAGAAACCTTTTGTCCGTCTTTCCGGTTTGGGAAACCGTATCAATACGGCACATACGCGTGATCTGATACGGCGTCTGAACCAGGAGGCGATCACTGTGCTGAGAAATAAGAACAATGTGCTTCCGCTGGATGCGGATACCCGTGAAGTGGCAGTGCTCAATGTGGGGGATGCGAAAGAGGTACAGCCGTTTCTGAAAGAACTCTCCGGATATATAAATTCCGCCGGGACGAAAGGAAGTCCCACCGTCTTTCAGCTGAAGAAAGACTTGCAGCCTGCTGCACGCAAGCTGTTGCGTGATTCATTGTCGCAATATAAACGTATTCTTGTCTGCGTCACGGAACATCGTCTGGCACCCTACCAACCATTCTTTGCCGAGTTTACTCACGATGTGCCGGCGGTTTATCTGCTTTTTATTCCCGGTAAGCAGATGTTGCAGATACGCCGGGCAGTGTCTGCTGCGGACGCCGTAGTATTGGCACATTCTTCGATAGATGATGTGCAGTGCCGGACAGCCAAAATACTTTATGGAGATGCAACAGCCGACGGACGTCTCTCGGCAAGTATCAGCAATTTGTTTGCCACAGGTACGGGGCAGGTTATTACTCCGAAGACACCACTTCACTTTGTGCCCGATGAGTATGGAGTGAACTCTCGTCTGCTGACCCGTATCGATGAGATTGCGAAAGAAGGAATTAAGGAAGGTGCCTATCCCGGTTGCCAGATCGTGATATTGAAAGATGGAAAGGAAATGTATAATAAGGCATTCGGAACGCATACCTGGCCGGGCGCTTCTGCCAATAGGCTTTCTGCATCCGTTATTCCGGGTGCTACTTTGCCGGTATCCCCGACGGATGTTTACGATCTTGCTTCGCTGACAAAGACTACGGCAACGTTGCTTGCCGTCATGAAGCTGTATGATAAAGGACGTCTGAATCTTACTGACCGTGTGTCGGACTATCTGCCTTGGCTTCAGGATACGGATAAAAAGGATATTACTGTCCGGCAATTACTGTTGCATGAGTCCGGATTGCCTTCCACGTTGTTGTTCTATCTGGAAGCTATCGATAAGGAAAGTTATGAAGGAACTCTTTTCAAGGCAAAACCCGATGCCGCACATTCTGCACAGATCGGTGTACGTACTTGGGCAAACCCGAAGTTCAAGTTCCAGAAGGGGCTGACATCCAAAGTACGCACGGCAGAGTATACATTGCAGGTTTCTGATAGCTTGTGGCTGAATCGCTCCTTCAAGGAGGCATACCGGCAGAAGATTATAGAAACTCCGTTGCGCGACCGGCGCTATCGGTATAGTTGTGTCGGCTTCATCCTGTTGCAGCAGTTGGTGGAAGCGCGTACGGGAATGTCGATGGATGCTTTTCTGGAGCAGGAGTTCTATGCTCCGATGGGACTGAAACGTACCGGATACTTGCCGCTGCGAGGTGCAGCTACTGCGGGAACGGCTTATGCCGGCATTGTTTCCGGTAGCCATGCTCCTCTGTCGAAAGCCGAAATTATACCTTCTTCCTTTGATCCTTTCTTGCGGAAGACTGTTCTTCAGGGCTTTGTACATGATGAGTCGGCAGCTTTCCAGGGTGGTGTATCGGGTAATGCCGGATTATTCTCTAATGCAACGGAAGTAGCGCGAATTTATCAGATGTTGCTGAATGGTGGTGAACTGGATGGCAAGCGTTATCTGAGTCCGGAGACTTGCCGTGTATTTACTACTACGGTTTCACGCATCAGCCGCCGTGGTCTGGGATTTGATAAGCCCGACCGTCAGAATCCGGCAAAGAGCCCATGCGCTGCCGCCACCCCTTCTACCGTCTATGGTCATACCGGCTTTACGGGTACTTGTGCCTGGGTAGACCCGACGAACGGCCTTGTTTATGTCTTCTTGTGTAATCGCATTTATCCCAATGTATGGAATACGAAACTGATGAAGATGGATATTCGTACACGAATACAGGAAGTGATGTATCAGGCGGTGAAATAGTTACGAGTTACGAGCTACAAGTGCCATGCGGCATAATTGTTCGTAAACATAGCGCAGCAACTTGTAGCTTGTATCTCGTAACTACAAAGGGAATAGCCCCCCGCTCACGCGGCCGGTTATTCCCTTTTTCACGTCTTGAAACAATCAATTAATACCAGTCAAACTTATTGTGTTGCAATGCAAATTATGTTAGAATGCAATACCCAGGCGTAGACCGAAGTTGCTCAAACCATCTACACTGTATGTGAACAAGTCACCCTTGTTCGTGCCGTAGCTATAGTAAGCGGCAACGTGCAGACCCGGACCATAGGCCCATGGGTAGATGTTGATACCAATTTCCGGTGATACGTAGAAGCCCCAGGTGCTCTTGTTAGCTTCGTACACATTGAAAGTAGATTTGATTTCGGCATATTGAGGACCTACTTTCAATCCAACGTAAGGTTGGAAAGCGCTACCGCGGTCGAAAGTATAACGTCCGGCAAGGCCGAAAGGCAACTGGAACAAAGTGTGCTGTTGGTCAGTATTGATGCTACCACCTTCACCTACGGGAAGTGTCTGGCGACCGAAGTATTCGTGGTTGCTGTGGTAGGCCAGGAAGGCACCAAGAGCAATGTTCGGAGTTACATAGTAACCACCTTCAAAACTCATACCCCATCCGCTGGCTTTATCAGCGAAGTGGTTGCTCAGGGGGAAGTTGAATTGCCAATCGATGTTGGCATAACCGTTATCGGTTAATTGTGCCTTTGCCGGCATGGCGAAGACGAGAGCCAGGGCAGTGATTGCCAGTACTCTTATAGAAAGATATTTTATTGTTTTCATACTTGTTATTGTTTTTAGTTATGAGATACTTCAGGCTGTACCTCTCTACTTAACTATTTACTACTAACAATTACTTATTAGTAAGGTAAGAAGATTGAGTGTAGGCTTGGTTCACACCTTCAATGGCCAATTTAGTGTTTACAGCTGTAGAACCACTAAGCAATCCGCTCATGTAGCTTGTCCAGAGTATGGGCAATTTTTCCTTTTCGCCTTGAGTGGCTTCCAGATTTAGAAGCTCGGTGATGAATGAACCGGTGCTATATGTATAAGTCACAGCATACGGGTAGTACCATCCGCCCCAGTTGCCCCAGTAAGGTGCATCCCAGTAGCCCGGGTAATTCCACCACCATTCGGGACGTCCGTAGTCATTAAAGTAGTAAGTGCTCTTGATGTAGCTGACCTGCAAACCGAGGTTGGCTTCTTCACGATCGTCTACACGGACAAAACCGCGATTGTTCATATTGGTAGCGTAGGCTTGCAGAATTTCCTGAGCGCTCTCGTCTTTCCAGTATTCAGCTTCTTTCTTATCACCGATGATAAGGATACTGTCCGGCATGTAGTACGTTTGGAAAGCTTTGAAATCAGCTTTCGTGTCATAGTTGGTATAAACCAGATACTTGTTGTCCAGCTTATCCGTGTCAGGGTCTTTTTCGCAGGCTGCGAAAGTCAAGACCACCAATAATAGGGGAATTAATTTCTTCATACTTTTATAATGTTTAGGTTAAATATAAAAATCCTGCCCTGGTACCTCAGGCTTTTGGTACATGAACAAGATAAAAAATAAAAGGTTCAGAAGGGGGTATGTTAAATTTTAATCTTTTGCAGAAAAACGGGGCGCTCTGAATTGGGGGAATAGGTGCATAGACGGTATTTTACAGGCTATAAGTCCACAGCTGTTTCCTTTCATGAAAATTCAGTTTACCCCAAATGGTAACTGTGTTGACTCTACACGGTGACTCTATTTACACACCGAGGTAAAGCTCGTCACATATCGAGGTAAATGTCGTTACAATAAGGGGGAAGTGTCATTACATACAGTGGTAAATGCTTTTACATATTTCAGTAAACTATTGGTAAATACTATTTGCTGATTATCAATAGAGTAACAGAATATCCTTCGGTAACCTTTTATTCTTTTTTATCGGGTTATGAACAAAATGATAAATAATCTTTTAGACGCGGATGACGCGGATCTTTTTTTATAGCGCAGCCTTTTAAATCCGCGTTATCCGCGTCATCCGCGTCTAAAAAATAATATACTGAATGGTGCTAATCACTTATCACTAAATCCTAATCACCTTTATTCCTTTCTAATACTTTTTAGTCCAGTATCCGTTGGATCGTTTCCAACTCTTCCGCTGTGAACTTTGTATTTTCTATGGCTTTCAGATTATCCGCCAGTTGGGCTACGGAACTTGCACCTATAATGACCGAAGTGACCATTTCATCTTTCAGCACCCATGCCAACGCCATTTCGGCAAGAGTCTGTCCGCGGTGGGCAGCCACTTCATTCAGTGCCTTTATTCTATTGAGCACTTCTTTTGTCAGTGCTTCTTTCTTCAGGAATCCACCTTTGGCAATCCGCGAATCTTCGGGGATACCATTCAGATAACGGTTGGTCAGCAGGCCTTGTGCCAGCGGTGAAAAGGCAATGAAACCGGTACCGTTTTCGCGTGCCTGTTGCAGGATACCTTCTTCTTCCGGTTCCCGGTTGAACATATTGTATCTTCCCTGATAGAGCAGGCAGTGCACATCCCTCTCCGCCAGATAGCGGTATGCGAATTCGGCTGCTTCTTTCGGGTATTTGGAAATACCCACATACAGGGCCTTGCCTTGGCGCACGATGTCCACAAGTGCCTGCAATGTTTCTTCGAGTGGAGTTTCCGGATCGTAACGGTGCGAATAGAAGATGTCTACATAATCCAGATTCATCCGTTTCAGGCTCTGATTAAGACTGTTCATCAGATATTTCCTGGAACCCCATTCACCGTAAGGACCGGGCCACATATCATGTCCGGCTTTGGTTGAGATAAACAGTTCGTCCCGGTAGGGCATGAATGACTTCTTCATAATCATGCCGAAAGTCTCTTCCGCCGAACCGTAGGACGGGCCATAGTTATTGGCGAGATCGAAATGCGTGATACCCTGGTCAAAGGCGTAATGTGCCATTGCCTGCGAATTGGAGAAGGTGTTTACATCTCCGAAGTTGTGCCACAAACCTAAAGAAACTTCGGGCAGTAATATGCCGCTTCGCCCGCAACGACGATATTTCATGCCGTTGTCATACCGCTTGGAATCGGGAGAGTAAATGGGGTTTATCATATCATTCAGTTTAAGTGAGAAATGTACTTTTATCGGGAAACAAAAATAGGCAATTTCTCCGGAAAAGACCATTTTTCTTTGTCTAAAAGTGAGCGGATTACAACAGATGCCCCGACTGGAAACAAATTATACTATAATTGGATAAGAAAATGTTATCGGAAGTTTCCGGAGAGCGCTATCTTTGCGGGGGTAACGGGAAAGAAAGGAAGGAAACCAGTTGACGAGTTGACAAGGGGACAAGGTTCCATGCGGCATAGGAGCATTGCGCAGCCCCTTGTTCCCTTGTCAACTCGTCCCCTTGTCAACTTTCCCTCAAAACCCTAATAATAATGAAGAAAATAATCGCAACTATGGCAATCGGAGCTTGTTTGTGTTCCTGCGGCGGAAGCCAGAAGGAAGTGTATAAAGACTCTACCGCACCCGTAAAGGACAGGGTAGAAGATCTCTTGAAAAGAATGACTCTGGAGGAGAAAGTAGGTCAGATGAACCAGTTCGTCGGTGTGGAACATATCAAGGCAAACAGTGCCGTGATGACCGAAGAAGAATTGAAGAATAATACGGCAAATGCTTTCTATCCCGGCTTTACGGAGAAAGATATAGAGAAGTGGACGGAAGAAGGCCTGATCGGTTCTTTTCTGCATGTGTTGACCATTGAAGAAGCAAACTATCTGCAATCTCTCGCTATGAAGAGCCGCTTGCAGATACCTATTATATTCGGTATCGATGCTATCCATGGCAATGCCAATGCACCGGATAACACGGTATATCCCACCAACATCAATCTTGCCTGTTCCTTTGATACGCTGATGGCCTATAAGATAGCCCGGCAGACAGCGAAGGAAATGCGTGCCATGAACATGCACTGGACGTTTAATCCGAATGTGGAAGTTGCCCGAGATGCCCGTTGGGGACGTGTTGGCGAAACGTATGGTGAAGATCCTTATCTGGTCACTTTGCTGGGCGTACAGTCAGTGAAAGGTTATCAAGGCGATTTGAATGGCAACGAAGATGTATTGGCTTGTATCAAGCATTTCGTCGGTGGCAGTGAACCCATCAACGGAACGAACGGTTCTCCCACTGATTTGTCAGAGCGTACACTTCGTGAAGTTTTCTTCCCTCCCTTTGAGGCAGGAGTGAAGGCAGGAGCCATGTCTCTGATGACTGCCCACAATGAGCTGAACGGCATTCCTTGTCATAGCAATGAGTGGTTGATGCAAGACATTCTGCGTGGCGAATGGAACTTCCCCGGATTCGTAGTCAGCGACTGGATGGACATTGAACATATCCATGACCTGCATGCTACTGCCGAAAATCTGAAGGAAGCTTTTTATCAGTCTATTATGGGAGGTATGGACATGCACATGCATGGTATCCACTGGAACGAAATGGTAGTGGAATTAGTGAGGGAGGGGCGTATCCCAGAATCTCGTATTGACGAGTCTGTACGCCGCATACTGGATATCAAATTCCGTCTCGGCCTTTTCGAACAACCTTATGCCGATGAGGCCGAAACCATGAAAGTGCGCCTTTGCGATGAGCATCGTGCAACGGCTCTTGAGTCTGCCCGCAATGGCATTGTATTGTTGAAGAATGACGGTGTGCTCCCTCTGGACGCTTCCAGATATAAGAAGATCATGGTGACCGGTATCAATGCCGACGACCAGAATATCCTGGGTGACTGGAGTGCTCCTGAGAAAGATGAAAACGTAACTACCATCCTGGAAGGTCTGAAAATGATTGCTCCCGATACTCAGTTTGATTTTGTAGACCAGGGTTGGGACCCGCGCAACATGGATCCGAAGAAAGTGGCTGAAGCTGCCGCGCGTGCCAAGAGTGCTGATCTCAATATTGTAGTGGCAGGCGAATATATGATGCGCTTCCGTTGGAACGACCGTACGGACGGTGAAGATACCGACCGTTCGGATATCGACCTCGTAGGTTTGCAGAACGAGTTGATTGAGAAAGTGGCTGCATCCGGTAAACCGACTATTCTTATTTTGGTGAACGGACGTCCTCTCGGTGTGCAGTGGGCGGCCGAAAATCTTCCCGCTATCGTAGAAGCATGGGCACCGGGGATGTACGGTGGTCAGGCAGTAGCCGAAATTCTGTATGGTCAGGTGAATCCATCTGCCAAATTGGCTATTACGATTCCTCATAGTGTAGGTCAGTTGCAGATGATATACAACCATAAGCCGTCACAATACTTCCATCCTTATGCGGCAGGTAAGCCAAGCACTCCGCTCTATCCGTTCGGTCACGGCCTTTCTTATACTACTTACAAATATGATGACCTAAAATTGGCACAGAAAGAAATCACTAAGGACGGTACGGTGGATGTGAGTGTAAAAGTTACAAATACGGGCGACCGTGATGGAGTGGAAATCGTGCAACTGTATATCCGCGATAAATTCAGTAGCGTCACCCGTCCGGTGAAGGAACTGAAAGACTTTGCCCGCGTACCGTTGAAAGCCGGCGAAAGTCAGGTCGTGAACTTTAAGATTACTCCCGATAAACTGGCTTTCTATGATAAAAAGATGAAGAAGATTGTAGAACCGGGTGAGTTCATTGTGATGGTAGGTGCATCTTCTGATGATAAAGATCTGCTGAAAGATTCTTTCTTTGTGAAATAAAATAGGAGAAATAAAATACAGTTATTGCATTTTTCTTTTAAGGTTATATCTTTCCGATGGTTAGGTATAACCTTTCTTTCTTTTATAACAAATCTTACCCCATAATAAAACAAATTCTACCATTCGGGATTAAAAAGAATGGTTATTTTTGTGACATGATACTATTTTAACCAATCAATATGGAAAACTCAAACTACATTATGAGGGAGATTACTCCCTTGTCCGATCGCGATTGTTTTTATATCGCCGACCGTCGCAAGACGGAGTTTACTTATCCTATCCACTGTCATGCCGAATTCGAACTAAACTTTACGGAACATGCAGCCGGTGTCCGCCGGGTAGTGGGAGACTCTGCCGAGGTGATTAGTGACTATGATCTGGTACTGATTACCGGCAAAGAGCTGGAGCATGTGTGGGAGCAACACGAATGTACTTCGAAGGAAATACGGGAAATCACGATTCAGTTCTCATCCGACCTGTTTTTCAAGAACTTCATGAATAAAAACCAGTTTGACAGCATCCGGCGTATGTTGGAAAAGGCGCAATGCGGCATTAGTTTCCCCATGCAAGCCATCATGAAGGTGTATAACTGGCTGGATAAGCTGGCTTCCGAAGAACAGGGATTCTATGCGGTGATGCATTTTCTGCGCATCCTTTATGAGTTGTCTTTGTATGATGATGCAAAGGTGCTGTCCAGTTCTTCCTTTGCTAAGATCGAGACGTTCTCTGACAGTCGCCGGGTGCAGAAGGTACAGAAATATATTGCCGATCATTATCAGGAAGACATCCGTTTGAATACTCTGGCGGATATGGTGGGTATGACACCGGTTTCGTTCAGCCGTTTCTTCCGTTTGCGTACAGGGAAGACGCTTTCCGACTATATTATAGATATTCGTCTGGGGTTTGCTACACGCTTGCTGGTGGACTCGGCGCATACCATTGCCGAAATCTGCTATGATTGCGGCTTTAATAATCTGTCCAATTTCAACCGTATGTTTAAACGTAAAAAAGATTGTTCACCAAAGGAATTCAGGGAAAACTATAGAAAGAAGAAGATTGTGATATGATAATATTGTATCATTATTCTTCTTCGAAACCACGTACATTTGCAACAACGAACAAATCTTAGTTTTCTACCATGAGAAAAATATCACTTCTTTTTGGATGTCTGTTGTGTATGCTTGCTGCAACAGCGCAGATACGCGGTAATGAAATCCGTGTAATGGTTTCTCCTGATCATACCGATTGGAATTATCGTTTGAATGACAAATGTACATTTACCGTGAGGGTGCTGAAGGCTCAGAATCTTTTGCAGAACGTGATGGTGGATTATGAGCTGGGGCCGGAGATGTATCCTACCGAAGTCAAGAAAGGCGTATTACTGAAGAATGGTGAATTAAAGTTGCAAGGGACGATGAAGACACCCGGATTCCTGCGTTGCAAAGTGACGGCACATGTAGGTGACCGTAAATACGAAGGATTGGCGACCGCTGCTTATGCTCCCGAACAATTGCAGCCTATTACGGAGTTTCCCGCGGATTTTCGTGAATTTTGGGTGAAAGAGCTGGAAGGCGCCCGCCGGACATCGCTTCAACCCTTGATGACTCTGCTTCCCGAACGATGCACTGCAACAGTCAATGTTTATCATGTAAGCTTTCAAACAGATCGTTGGGGTTCCCGTTTCTACGGTGTCCTTTGTGTGCCGAAAAAAGAAGGTAAGTATCCGGCTCTGTTGCGTGTGCCCGGTGCAGGTATTCGTCCGTATGCCGGTGATGTTTATACAGCGGAACAAGGTGCAATCACATTGGAAGTTGGCATCCACGGTATTCCCGTTACTATGGAGCAATCTTTTTATGATAACCTGATGAATGGTGCATTGAATGGTTATTGGACTTTCTGCCGGAATGATTTGAGGAATTTCTATTATCACCGGGTGATTATCGGTGCTTTGCGTGCAGTAGATTTCATCTGTGCTTTGCCGCAATATAACGGGCAGGCACTTGGTGTGACAGGCTCCAGCCAGGGTGGGGCACTTTCTGTGATGACGGCGGCCCTTGATCCGCGCGTCACTTTCTTTGCTGCCGTTCATCCGGCACTGTGCGATCATGAAGCCTTTATGAAGAAACGTGCTTGTGGCTGGCCGCATTATTTCTATTATTATGGTGCTCCCGATGCTAAAGAACTGGAAGTGGTGCGTTATTATGATACGGCGAACTTTGCCCGTTGTCTTACAGTATCCGGTTGGTTCAGTTGGGGATATAATGATGATGTTTGTCCGCCGACTTCCATGTATGCCGCTTATAATGCGGTGACTTCTCCCAAAGAACTCCATCCATATCTTGAAACTGGTCATTATTGGTATCAGGAACAATGGGACGAATGGCTGGCATGGCTGTGGAAACAGATGGGAATAGGGAAATGATAAAATTGTTACTAAAACCTGATAATATGAGACACTTATTCTTATTGACTCTTCTTTTATCCTTTTTGGGTGCATGTGCTCCTAAACCTGTTGAAAACTCATTCGTTCATGTGAATGCGAACGGACAGTTCATCCGTAATGGAAAACCCTATTATTATGTAGGTACCAATTTCTGGTACGGTGCCATTCTTGGTTCTGAAGGTGAAGGAGGCAATCGTGAACGCCTGCATAAAGAATTGGATTTTCTGAAAAGTATCGGTATTAATAATTTGCGTGTATTGGTAGGTGCGGACGGTGAAAATGGTGTGAAAACCCGTGTACAACCTTCTCTGCAAGTAGCTCCCGGTGTGTATAATGATACTATTTTAGCCGGATTGGATTACTTCATGAATGAGTTGCGCAAACGGGATATGACTGCCGTACTTTATTTGAATAACTCTTGGGAGTGGAGTGGTGGTTATTCTGTATATCTGCAATGGTCGGGACACGGTAAGGCTGTAGTGCCTGCAATAGACGGTTGGCCTGCCTATATGGAGTATGTGAAACAATTTCAGCAATCGGATAGTGCGAAGGTGTTGTTTGCCAATTATGTCAAAGACATCGTCACAAGAACAAATAGGTATAATCAGATAAAATATGTGGATGATCCAACGCTTATGTCCTGGCAGATAGGCAATGAGCCTCGCGCTTTTTCCGATGAAAACAAGGAGCCTTTCGCTCAATGGATGGCAGATGTTGCCGCTCTTATTAAGTCACTTGATTCCAATCATATGGTTTCTTCGGGAAGTGAAGGTGCTGCGGGATGTGAGGGGGATATTGCATTATATGAAAGAGTGCATGCAGATCCGAATATTGACTATCTGAATATCCATATTTGGCCTTATAATTGGGGATGGGTAAAAGCTGATAGTTTGAAAGAACTTCTTCCGCGAGCTAAGGAGAATACGAAGAAATATATTAATGATCACATGGTGGTTGCGCAGAAATATAAGAAGCCTGTGGTACTTGAAGAATTTGGCTTCCCTCGTGATGGTTTTCGTTTTTCTAAAAGTACTTCGACAGAAGTTCGTGATGAATATTATCAATATGTATTTGATTTGATTCGTCAGGACCGGGAGAACGGCGGACTTTTTGCCGGATGTAACTTTTGGGCATGGGGTGGTTTTGCTGAACAGAATTCCGACCATATCTATTGGGAAAAAGAAGATGATTACACCGGAGATCCGGCTCAGGAAGAGCAGGGATTGAATTCTGTTTTTGCAACGGATACTACTGTTGAGATTATAAAAACTGAAAATGCAAAATTGAAATAATATGATGAATATCTGGAAAAGTTTGTTGGCCGTTTGTCTGCTGATTGCAATGTTTGGATGTGGGGCGAGTGCGTCTAAAAAAGCAAATCAGGAAGGTGCTGCAAAGCAGTTGCCCCGTCTGTGTGTGACTGGTACGCAATTGATGAATGAACAGGGCGATACGGTTGTTCTGAAAGGTGTCAGTTATGGGTGGCATCAGTTTTGGCCTCGTTTCTATAATGCTTCTACCGTAGCTTATCTTTCTGGAGATTGGGGTGCGGAGGTGCTTCGAGCTTCTATGGGAGTGGACTTGGATAGTGCCTGCTATGTATACAAGCCGGAGTTTGGCATTAACTGTGTTACGACAGTAGTGGATGCGGCTATTGAAAATCATGTTTATGCAATCATTGACTGGCATAGCCATAATCTGCGTCAGGAAGAAGCCAAGGAATTCTTTGCACAAATGGCAACCCGTTATAAGGGTGTCCCTAATGTGATTTATGAAGTGTTTAATGAACCGGTGGAAGATAGCTGGGAACAAGTGAAGGCTTATTCTGTCGAAATTATCAAAACCATCCGTGCTATAGAACCAGAGGCTGTTATTCTGGTAGGTTGTCCGCATTGGGATCAGGATATTCACTTGGCGGCAGATGATCCTATTACCGGTTATAATAATATAATGTATACTGTTCACTTTTATGCTAATACTCACGGACAATGGTTGCGTGACCGTACAGACTATGCTTTGGGCAAAGGGCTTCCGGTATTTATATCCGAATGTGCCGGTATGGAGGCCAGTGGCGATGGTGCGGTAAATAAAGAAGAGTGGCAAAACTGGCTGGACTGGATGCAGCAACGTTCCATAAGTTGGGTAGCGTGGTCTGTTTCGGATAAGAATGAGACTTGCTCAATGCTTCTTCCCTCAGCTGCTTCTGACGGCAATTGGGCTGATCAGGATATGAAGGAATGGGGGCAGATAGTACGCGATGAACTACAGAAAAAATAGAATCATATAATCAATTCAGACATTAAAGCAAGGGTATGGAACTGATACTGTTATTTTGTAAATATAGTATTAGTTCCAGATAAAATTGTACTTGTTTGCGCCACTGATATCATCTATCTTTGTCGTGAAAGATTTGTGACATATTAAATCTAATAATTATAGTATGAAGAACTTTATGTTGTTTCTGATGACGCTCTTCCTGAGCTGTCATGTGATGGCCCAACAGACCACAGTTACCGGTACAATTACTGACGGTACGGATGGTTCCCCTCTGATTGGCGCCAATGTCCTGGTAAAAGGAACCGGTACCGGTTCTATAGCGGACGTAAATGGGAAATTTAGTGTGAGTGTTCCGACCGGTAAAGATGTTCTGGTAATTTCCTGTATCGGATATAAGCAGCAGGAAATTACCTTGAAGGCGGGACAAAAAGTTGTGAATGTGGTAATGAAGGAGGACTCTGAACTTCTGGATGAAGTGGTCGTTGTAGGCTATGGTACAATGAAAAAGAGTGACCTTTCAGGCGCCTCGGTATCTATGGGCGAAGATAAAATTAAAGGCTCGATTATTACCAACCTCGATCAATCTTTGCAGGGACGTGCCGCTGGTGTTACGGCGGTACAGACTTCAGGTGCCCCGGGGTCAGCTTCCTCTATCCGTGTACGTGGGCAGGCTACCATTAATTCCAATGCCGAACCACTTTATGTGATAGACGGTGTGATCGTGCAAGGTGGAAGTACCAGTGGCTCTTCTTTAGGCTTTGGTGATGCTCTGGACAATGGTACTACGTCCACTATTTCCCCATTGTCAACCATTAATCCCGCTGATATCTTAAGTATGGAGATTCTGAAAGACGCTTCTGCTACAGCTATCTACGGTGCACAAGGGGCGAACGGTGTGGTTCTGATAACTACTAAGAGAGGTAGAGCCGGTGAAGCTAAGTTTTCTTACGATGGTATGATGGCTGTAAGTCGTCAGACCAAACGTTTGGATATGCTCAATCTCCGGGGCTTTGGAGGTTATTATAATGATTTTGTGGCTTCAGGCTTCGGTGGTGTGAAAGAAGATCCTTATTATAGTGATGTTTCTCTGTTGGGAGTAGGTACTAACTGGCAGGATGCCATTTTTCAAACAGCTTTTCAACAACAACATCAAGTGTCGGCACAAGGTGGTACGGAGAAAATCCAGTACTATGTATCGGCCGGTTATATGGATCAGGAAGGTACTATCATCGGTTCTGATTTCAATCGTTTGTCGTTGCGCGTAAATTTAGATGCGCAGTTGAAGAAATGGCTGAAGTTGGGCTTGAGTGCTACATTTGCTGATTCTAATGATGACATAAAGCTGGCTGATGGTGCCGAAGGTATTGTCGGTTTCGCTTTGACTTCTTTGCCTGAGGCTCCTATTTATGATATTGATGGTAACTATGCCTCTTTTGCCCGTGAGAACTACAGTATTCATAATCCTATTGCTAAGGCTATGGAGCACAATAATATGTTGAATCGTAAGAAGCTTTCAGGTAATATTTACGCAGAACTGACACCAGTCAAGAATTTGACATGGCATGCGGAACTAGGTTATGATATTGGTTACAGTAAGGCAGAAGTGTATAATAACGCTATAGACTTGCCTAACTGGAAAGAAGCTAATGAAAGTAGTATTCAGAAAAATAACAATACTTTCTGGCAGTTGAAGAACTACGTGACTTATAATAACACGTTTGCCGAGAAGCATTCTGTAAGTGCAATGGTAGGTCAGGAATGCTGGGAAAGTAAATATGACTATACTAAAGTCGCTAACTCCAATCTGCCTTCCGATGCTGTGCATAACCCGATGCTGGGTACCAATACTCCGACCATCGGTGCTGGTTTTGGCAGCAGTTCCATGGCTTCGTTCTTTACCCGCTGGACCTATAGCTATGATAACCGTTATAATGCTACCTATACTTATCGTTACGACGGTTCCTCAAACTTCGGCCCAAACAATCGTTGGGCAGGATTTCACTCTTTCGCTCTGTCTTGGCGCTTTACTAATGAGAAGTTCATGAAGAATATTAAATGGATCAGTAATGGTAAATTCCGTGCTGGTTGGGGGCAGACTGGTAATTCCAGTATTAATTCTTATGTGTGGGGTGTGAATATGCAACAGGTGTATACCTCGCTTGGAGCTGGTTACCGTCCGCAGAATATTCCTAATCTGGATGTGAAATGGGAGAAACAAGAACAGATAAATCTGGGACTTGACCTCGGTTTCCTCAATGATAGAATTAATGTAACTCTTGATTGGTATCAAAAGGAATCCAAGGATATGCTGATGGATTTGCAGATGCCTACTTACATGGGTACCTCGGGCAATGATAACTCTAAACTGCGGGCACCGATGGGTAACTACGGACACATCCGTAATACCGGATTAGAGCTGACGCTGAATACTCACCCGTTGGTTGGCAATTTCCAGTGGGACTCAGAATTCCAGATCTCTTGGAATAAGAATAAGTTGATAGCCTTGAACGGTACAGCCAGTTCGGCCATTATGGGTTATGCGCAATGGGGAAGTACATTGGTAAGCCTTTCTGATACAGGCGAAAGTCTCTACTCTTTTTATGGATATGTGACAGATGGTATTTATCAGGACCTTGCCGATTTGCAAACTTCACCCAAACCTGTGAAATATCCGGCGAATGGAGTGTTTGATGGTGCTAATACTGTATATGTGGGTGATATTAAATACAAAGACCTGAATGGTGATGGTGTGATAAACGAGAATGACCGTACCAATATCGGTTCACCCATGCCTAAATTCACATTTGGATGGAACAATACGTTCCGCTATAAAGGCTTCGACCTGAGTATCTTTATCAACGGAAGTTATGGTAATAAAGTGATGAATCTTACTAAGCGCAATCTGACTACTATGAGTTCTCCTTGGGCCAATCAACATGCTGATGTTTTGAACCGTGCCCAATTGGAACCGATTGATCCTTCTATTGTATATACCGACGGTACGAAGTGGTACAATCATGTGGAGAATGTACGTGTTGCCAATCCGAGTGCTTCTTTACCGCGTGCTATTATCGGTGACCCTAACGATAATGACCGTATCAGTGACCGCTACGTAGAAGACGGTTCTTATATTCGTCTGAAGAATCTTTCGTTGGGTTATACTTTCCCTAAAAAGTGGATGAGCAAGTGTGGTGTGGAGAATCTGCGTGTTTACTGTAATATTCAGAATCTGTTAACTATTACAGGCTATGATGGTTACGATCCCGAGATTGGTGTCAGCACAATGTCACCGAATGTATATGGCGTGGATTTTGGACGTTACCCTTCACCCACTACTTACTCCTTTGGTTTGAATCTCTCTTTTTAACCGTTTAAATAGAATACACATGAAAGTATCAAGACTTAAATATATAGCAATGGGAGCGATACTGGGATTATCTTTTGTATCGTGCGAGGATTTTCTGGACAGACCCAATGAAGATAGTTACAACGATGGCAACTATTTCCAAAATGATGCCCAGACCAAAGTAAGTGTCAATACACTTTACAATTCACCGTGGTACGACTTTTTGAGTCGTGGGTATTACAAGATTCCCGAAGCTTTGTCGGGTAACTTGCTCTTGGGTGGAAGTCCCTATGCCAATTTTACGGTAAATGGTAGTGACGAAGATATGAAGAGTACTTCTAACTCATTGTGGGCTGTCAATGCACAGGCCAATACCATTTATAACCGATTAAAGACAGCCAATGCCTCAGAAAGTGTGAAGAATACTGCTATGGGTGAATGCCTGGCCTGGAAGGCGATGGCTTATTTCTATCTGGTACGTATTTTTGGGGAAGTTCCAATTGTACATGATAATAGTTCGGAAATAGCAGCAGGCAACTACAATGAAAAGTATAAGGTGAAAGCTGCCGACATTTATGAATATATCATTATGACTTTGGAAAAGGCTATTGAATTACTACCGGAGGAGAATCAGGCCGGACGTATAGACAAATGGGCTGCTAAGGGACTGTTGGCTAAAGTCTATCTGACAAAATCCGGAATCAATGCTAATGGTAACGGACAACGGGATGCTGACGATTTGGCCAAGGCTGCCAGTTATGCAAAAGACGTCATCAATAATTCAGGCAAACAACTGATGGCCAATTATGAGGATATTTTCAAAGGGGAGAATGATCTTTGTGAAGAGAGTTTATTCGGTTGGCGTTGGACTGCCGAACAAAATAATTATACTTGTGGAAACTGTCTGACCTCGGAACTTGCCATGAAGGGCTTTGAAACATACCAATGTTGGGGTGACTGGACTGCACCTTCCGTTGACTTACAAGATGCGTTTGGTGTTTCTCCGCTCGATAATCCTACTCAGCGAAATCAGAGTGATGCTCGTCGCAAGGCCACAATGATGATGGCTGGTGATAAGTACAGTTACTGGTGGCAGGATAAGGGAGGATTTAATTATTTGGATTTCCTGTATGATAAAGAATATGCACCAGGCTCTAATGATGGACTGCAATCGGGTACCGGTGCCAATATCGCCAAACATCTTTATGGAAATACAAACGATCATATTAAAACTTTTGGTATCAGTCCGGGGCAGCAGTGCAGTTCACTAAATACTCATGTACTCCGTCTGGCCGATATATATCTGGTTTATGCCGAAGCTGTAATTGGTAATAACAATTCTACTACAGACGCAAGTGCTATTGATGCTTTTTACAAGGTTCGTCAACGTGCTGTTTCTGCTTATGAAAGACCCGCCAGTATTACACTTGATCAGGTATTGAAAGAACGCCGTTTGGAGCTGGCTTTCGAAGGTGACTATTGGTTTGATCTTGTTCGTATGTCCTATTACGATGTTAATAAGGCTATGAATATCATTAAAGCGCAGCGTCGTAATGGCTATTATGGATTGCCCGACCTCTACAAGGAGTATAAGATGAATAATGTATGGAATGTGGATGAATCTTCCATGTACTACGAAACCAATACTCCGAAACCGAATGTAACCGCATCTATTTTTAAACTTCCTCTTCCTGACGAAGATGTGGTGTATAACCCTCATTTATTGGAAGATGCTCAGCACTTGGATGTAAGAGCAGAGTTCGTTTATTAATCAGTTAAACAGTAATGAATATGAAAATGAATATATATTTCAAAGGGTTGGTAGTAAGTCTGCTGCTGATTGCGGGAATGTTTACTTCATGTGAGGACCAACCTGATAAGTTTGAGCTTACCGGTGGTCTGCCCCAGGTGAGTTATATACGTATGCCTTATTTGGCACAGTCGGACTCTCTCATCGTGGAGGCAAGCCTGAAATCTATTATTTGCCTTGTGGGTGATAACCTTACAAGTATCAAGGAGCTCTATTTTAATGATCAAAAGGCACAGTTGAATACCAGCTATATCACATCTCATACTATGATTGTTCAGATTCCTGATAATATACCTGAAGAAGTGAGTGATAAAATTTATATGGTGACTGCCGCGCAAGATACAGTAGAATATGGTTTCCATGTGATAGTTCCCAAGCCAATGATAGCTTCTATGTCGTGTGAATATGCCACCGCCGGAAGTGAAGTGACTCTTTATGGAAATTACTTCATTGATGATCCTAATGTACCGCTTACTGTAACTCTTCCTGATGGAAAGCAACTTACTACGTTTACAAAGCTCACTAATAGCACTATCACTTTCAGAATGCCCGAATGTGATACAGAGGGTTCTATTCGTGTAGCGTCTATTTATGGCGAGAGTACTTCTACGTTCCACTATCTTGATTCACGTGGTCTTATGTTCGACTTTGACGGAAAGACAGGTTTGAGTAATCACGGTTGGCACGAAAGAGAAATCAAGACGGATGAAACTTCACTTACAGGCAACTTTGTCCAGTTGGGTGACGGTACATCGAAAATGAGTGTGGACGGTGCTTGGAACGACGGTGTATTTGCATTCGAATATTGGTGTGGTTCGTGGGATAATCCGCAGAATGTAACATCGGGTGATGGTATTGCATTGCATAATCTGGTAGATTTTACAGATTTTGCTAATATGGCCTTGAAGTTTGAGATGTATATTCCTACGTCTAATCCGTGGAGTGCGGGTGCTATGCAAATTTGTTTTGCAGGCTATGACAAGGTGACACTGAGTGGTAATCCGATAGAAGGCTTTGATGGTGTTGTTGCAGGAGCCAATGCCAAGGTATTTAATGGAGAAGATGGTTTGGGGGCATACGGTCGTGCGTTGTATCGTCCTTGGATGGATACCGGTTCTTACGATACCGGTGATAAATGGGTAACTGTAACCGTGCCTATTTCCAACTTTACTCTCGACCGTTTAGGAGCAGCGGCTGAAAGTGTTCCCAGTTCACCGGGAGATTTTGCCAGTCTGACATTCTTTGTTGTAGGCGGAGGAGTGAATGGTACAGAGTGTACGCCGATTATCAAGCTTGATAATATCCGTGCGGTTCCCAATAAATAACCTTTAAAGATACTATAGATATGAACAAGACATATAAACTTTCGGCACTTTGGATGATGTGCCTCATACTCTTGGGTTGCTTGTCATTTTCGGCCTGCGATGATGGAGATGAAGAAGATACTAACCAATATAAAGGTGGTATCAGTTTGAATGTGTTTGGTCCCAGTCCTGTAGCCCGTGGCGGTGAACTCCGCTTCCTGGGTAGCGGAATGGACAAGATACAATCTATATCTATTCTCGGATGCGGGGAGATTACTGATATAGAAGTAATCAGTGCGAATGAGATACGTGTAACCGTTCCTCAAACGGCTGAAGTGGGATATGTCACTCTGAAAACACCTACGGGAGAGATTACTACAAAGACTAAGATTACTTATACCGAGCCTATAGGCGTAGAGACGATTACACCTAATCCGGTGAAACCAGGCGAAGTACTTGTCATCAAGGGTGAATATCTGAATCTTATCAAAGAGGTAATCTTCTTTGAAGAGTTGCCAGTGGGTGAGGACGACTTCATAGCTCACTCACGCAAGGAAATCCAGGTGAAAGTTCCAATGGAAGCAAGAACCGGTGACGTGACTTTGGCCGATGCTTCTTCCGAGGATTCCGATGCTTTGCGTAATTTAATCCATGTGAAGGGACTTGTTGTTATTTTGCCTTCTGTAGAAGCACCGCTTGATCTGACAGCAAAGAAACCGGGTGATGAGATTGTAGTGAAGGGTAAAGACCTTGATTTGGTGAATATTGTGAAGATGCCGAATGGGGAAGAAGTGGAATTTGATTATGCCAAATCAGGGGAAGGTGAAGAAACTATCACATTTATATTACCAGAGAATGCAACGAATGGCGCTGTTGTGATGATTCCCGCTTCGGGTGTGGAAGTAGCTATTGCCAACATTGGCATGGCACTGCCCGAAAGAGTAGTAGCAACTCCGGCTAGCGGACTGCGTGGTGGTGACATGATTACATTGACGGGTATCAACATGGAACTGGTGACTACCGTTACATTCCCAGGTGTGGAAGAGGCTGTGGAACCTGCTGCGAAGAGTGCTACCGAGGTGGAAGTGGTGATGCCTGTCGCAGCTATCAGTGGTGAATTGTTATTGAATACGGCAAGTGGTACTTCTGTATCGGTGGCTATTACCACTCTAAAACCTGAATTCATGGCATTTGTCAATGATGCCGTTTCTTTGGGCGGTGATGTAACTATTCAGGGTAAAAATCTAGATTTAATAGCTAAGGTCGTTTATACCGGTGGAGCCGAAGTGGAAGTTACTCCAACCTCTACTACGGAGTTGACCATCGCTATGCCTACAATGGGTACTGAATCGGGTGTATTAACCTTGGTAATGAGCAATGGGGAGAGCGTTGAAACAACGATTCTTACCATCAATGCACCCGAATTTTGCTACATTCCGGTATTGCCGGGCGAAGATGAAGAACTGAAGGGTGGAGAGATATTTACCATTGCTGTGGAAAATGGCGACAAACTGACCGGTGTGGAAGTGGACGGAAAAGCTGTCCAGTTTATTATCAATGGCAATACACTTGTCATAGCTGTTCCGCAGACGGCCAATGCCAATACAAAGGTGAAGTTGATATCGGCCAATGGATCGATAGAATACGCCATCGCATTTGTTCCTGCCACCAACATCAAGAATGAAGTTTGGAAAGGTTTGGTCGACATAACTTGGAATGAGGGAGGCCGTGTCATCATCCCGGCTTCTGCCTTCAAGGATGTGCCTGCCGGTGCCCGCATGGTGTTGCATTATGCGCAAAAGATAGACGATTGGGGACAGGCTCAAATCAATTATGGTGATTTCTCCGGCATCAACTTTACAGAGGGTGAATTTAAGGTTAATGGAATGTTAGTCCCTACCGATATTTATGGCTGGACATTTGCCAATCGTTCTACGCCTTTGGTGTTGACACAAGAAATATTGAATAACATTCAGGCCAAACAGAAAGAGTGCGAAGGCATCAACGACGCGGGTATTATTATCCAGGGAGACAAATTGACATTCAGTAGCGTGACGCTGGAATGGGAAATCTCGCTTGAACAGGATTTGAAAAACTGTGTAGTGAGACAGGATGATCAATCTGTTTTGATGCCTTTCCCAATTGCTGTGACTTGGGATGACGCAGGTCGTTTTCGTATTTTGATTGATAAGGAACCTTCCATTAAGGACATGAAACTTGTTGCAGGAAAATCTGCTATTCATTTTTATGTAAGCGGAACAGGTCAGTTCCAAATCAATGATGCGAACTGGACAGCACTCACAACGATTGCCGAATGGAGCGATGCATCTGCCCGTGTTATGGAATTACTGCTTACTCAAGAGATGGTTGATTGCCTGAAAGGCGTGAGAGGGGACGGTTGGAGTTCCACAGGGTTGCTGATTCAGGGAGATGGAATGACCATTAGTAAGATAACCATATTACCCTAATGTTTAAAGATTGAATATTATGAAAATGAATAAGATATGGGCTGCCCTGTTTGTGGCAACAGCCTTTGGATTTGTATCCTGCACTGATACTGATGCACAATATACCATTCCCGAAGTGGAGGCACCTGTACTGGTGTCCACCACTCCGGAGGCGAATGCTGCCAAGGTGAAGAGAGGCGAAATCACCATTGAGGTGAAGTATGACAAAAACGTGTTCTTTGCTACGGAAGACTTGAAGCAAATTTCGTTTACGGGTGGCACGCTGATTAGTGCTGATGTATATGGGTCCAGTAATGTACTGACACTGACTGTAGAAGTACCCACACGCGAAACTGTGTGTTCTCTCTCTATTCCCGAAGGTGTAGTGCTGGGGCCGAATAAGATGCCTGCTCCGGCTGTATCTCTTCAGTTTACTACCGTTGCTTTGGATAAATCGTTGGTAAATGCTTCTGCTACTCCTGCTGCACAGAAAGTTTATGCATATTTGTTAGAAAACTTTGAGAGCAAGACTCTTTCGGCTATGATGGCCAATGTGAATTGGAATACGGAAAAGTCAGAACAAGTATATCAGTGGACAGGTAAGTATCCTGCTATCAATTGTTTTGACTATGTGCATCTGTATGCTTCTGGTGCAAACTGGATTAACTATAGTGATATTACTCCTGTGAAAGATTGGTGGAATGCCGGTGGTTTAGTGTCTGCTATGTGGCATTGGAATGTGCCGACAAAGGCACCTGATGTTTTCTCTGAGGGGCTATGGACGGGCGAACAGGCTATGCCCGGTGATTGGAGTGGAAATGTTCAGTTGACGGATGATGCAGCAAAAGCTGCTTTTGCTGAGGCACAAGTGGGGAATAAAGTAAGAGTAACTGTAAAAGATATAGCTGCGGGTGCACAAGGCTCTTTTAAAAATAGTAGCTGGCTTGAAATCGCTCCAGGTATGGATTATTTTGATATTACAGGTGACTTTGAATTGGAGATTACCGAAGCTGTTCTGACATCTCTGAAAGATGGTGGTTTGATTATCGGTGGTCACGACTATACGGTTACTGGCGTTTATTTGGAAGGTGGTTCGGCAAGTGATACTAAATATGCATTCTATAGGGAAGATACGGATTTTGATGCAGACAATGCTTTGACTGAGGGAACTTGGGAGAATAAAGTCTTTACTGAAGATTTGGCTAAAGTTGCGGCTAATTTAAAACTGTTGCGAGATGAAGGCATTCCTGTAATTTGGCGTCCATTCCATGAGGCTGCCGGTGGCTGGTTCTGGTGGGGTAAGAATGCCACAAGCTTCAAGAATATGTGGATTGCCATGTTCAACTACTTTAAGGCAGAAGGGTTGAATAACCTGATCTGGGTATGGACTACTGAAACCGGTGATGACGATTGGTATCCGGGTGATGCTTATGTGGATATTGTGGGACGTGATATTTATACGAAAGATGCAAGCACTTGTGCTTCAGATTATAGTTCTATAGTAGTAGCTTATGGCAATAAGATGGTTGCATTAAGCGAGTGTGGCACGGTAGGCAAGATTTCCGAGCAATGGGCAGCCGGTGCACGCTGGTCTTGGTTTATGCCTTGGTATGACGCGGAAGACGCGGAAACGCCACATGCTGATCAGGCTTGGTGGAAAGATGCTATGGAACAAAATTTCGTGATATCCCGTGAGGACTTACCTGACATGAAGTAGTTGGTTGATAGAGGACCATAATCAGGGATCGGAAGCGGCTTTATCACAAGCAGGTGAAGCCGCTTTTTTCCCTGATTGAATAAGGTTGGAAAGAGATAAAATAGTATCAATATGTCTGTAAATTATCTGCTATCTTCGCAGAACTAAAAGGATAGAAGCATGATAAACGTAATTATGAGAAACATTAGATTATTAACAATGACTTTGCTTATAGGAAGTCTTGTCTCGTGTGGACCGGTTCAGAAATCACAAAAGGAGGAAAGAAGTTCAGTACGTACCTCTGAAACTGAGAACCTGCTTGCCAATCTTAAAAAAGTATCATCCCGGGGCTTTATGTTCGGGCATCATGATGATACCAACTACGGTATAGGTTGGGAAGGCGACGAAGGACGTTCTGATGTGAAGAGCGTTTGTGGAGATTATCCCGCAGTTATAAGTTTCGACTTGGGACATATAGAACTGGGTGATACTATGAGTCTGGATAAAGTTCCGTTTACTAAAATAAGAAAGGAGATATTGAATCAGTATAAGAGGGGCGGAATGTCATCTTTAAGCTGGCATCTGCGCAATCCGCTGACGGGGGGAGACTCCTGGGATGTATCGGATACGACGGTGGTGAAATCTATCTTACCCGGTGGAGCCAATCATGAGAAGTTTACCGGTTGGGTAAGTAAAGTATCAGCTTTTATCAATTCTCTACAAACAGAAGAGGGGGTAAAGGTTCCGGTACTATTCCGTCCGTGGCACGAACATACAGGCAGTTGGTTCTGGTGGGGCGAAAAACTTTGTACTCCCGAAGAATACAAGGCGCTTTGGCATATGACGGTGGATATCCTTCGTAACGATGGTGTGGATAATGCACTTTATGCTTACTCGCCTGGTTCAGAACCTCAGGATACTGCACAATATCTGAAACGTTATCCCGGTGATGAACTTATTGATCTGATTGGCTTCGACACTTATCAATTCGAGCGTGATACGTACCTCGCCAATCTTGAAAAAACACTTGCCATTGTGGACAGCATCGGTAAAGCGCACAATAAAGTAATTGCCATTACCGAAACCGGATATGAAGGCATCCCTGATCCGAAGTGGTGGACGGAGACCCTGTTGCCGGGCATTGGAAATTATCCGATAGCTTACGTTCTGGTGTGGCGTAATGCCCGTGAGCGTATCACTCACTTTTATGCTCCCTATCCCGGACAGACCTCAGCAGAGGATTTCATGACATTCTATAATAATCCTAAGACACTTTTTGCGGCAGACATAAACTCTTTGTATAAATAAGAAAAAACAATCAATATGGAAACTTTTAATGAGAAGGTAACAAGACTCTTTCAGAAGCATGAGGCACTGATAACAAGAACGAACGAGCCGATAGAGGAAGGAAACGGCATATTTACGCGCTATAAATATCCTGTAGTGACGGCAGCGCACACACCGGTATTCTGGCGCTATGACCTGAATGAACAGACCAACCCTTATCTGATGGAGCGTATCGGCATGAATGCCGCACTCAACTCCGGTGCCATCAAGTGGAATGGCAAATACCTGATGGTGCTGCGCATGGAGGGGGCTGACCGTAAATCATTCTTTGCCGTGGCAGAGAGCCCCAACGGTGTGGATAACTTCCGTTTTTGGGATTATCCGGTCACTATGCCCGAGGATGTGATTCCGGCTACTAATATATATGATATGCGTCTTACAGCACACGAAGATGGTTGGATATACGGTATATTCTGTGCCGAACGCCATGATGATAATGCACCCGTGGGAGATCTATCTTCGGCTACGGCTACGGCAGGTATCGCCCGTACCAAGGATTTGAAGACATGGGAACGTTTGCCGGATCTGAAAACTAAGAGCCAGCAACGCAACGTAGTCCTTCATCCTGAATTTGTAGATGGTAAATACGCGCTCTATACCCGTCCGCAAGATGGGTTTATTGATGCCGGAAGTGGTGGAGGCATCGGCTGGGCATTGGTAGATGATATGACTCATGCCGAGGTAAAAGAAGAGAAGATCATAGACTACCGTTATTACCATACTATTAAAGAGGTGAAGAACGGTGAAGGGCCTCATCCCATAAAGACTCCAAAAGGTTGGCTTCACCTGGCGCATGGAGTACGGGCCTGTGCTGCCGGACTGCGTTATGTGCTCTATATGTATATGACGGCTCTGGATGATCCTACGAAACTGATTGCTACTCCCGGTGGCTATTTCATGGCTCCCGAAGGAGAAGAACGGATTGGTGATGTGAGCAATGTACTCTTTACCAATGGCTGGATTGCCGATGAAGATGGTAAGGTATTCATCTACTATGCGTCTTCGGATACGCGGATGCATGTAGCTACCTCTACTGTAGATAAATTGGTAGATTATTGCATGAATACTCCGGTCGATGGTTTGTCTTCTTCCGCTTCCGTAGAGACTTTGAAGAAGCTTATCGACAAGAACCTGAAATTAAACATTAAATATTAGGTATGAAGCGCTATTTTTGTACTTTTATGCTCTTTTTTAATACCTGATACTTAATACCTCATACCTCATATTTCATACCTATGGCAACACTTAAAGAGAAAATTGGTTATGGCTTTGGTGATATGTCTTCCTCTATGTTCTGGAAGATATTCTCCTATTATCTGCCTATATTCTATTCTAATATATACGGGCTGAGCCTGGCGGACACAGGTGTCCTACTGTTAGTAACGCGCATTTGGGATGCGGTATCCGATCCGATGATGGGAATCATTGCCGACCGAACACATACGCGATGGGGAAAATACCGTCCTTATCTGCTGTGGATTTCTCTTCCGTTTGCTGTTTGCGGTATATTGATGTTTACCACGCCCGATTTTGGACCTACGGGGAAACTCGTCTGGGCCTACGTTACTTACATTCTGATGATGACGGTTTATACAGCTATCAATGTTCCTTATGGGGCTATGCTGGGAGTGATAACGGACGATTCGGATACGAAAACCGTGTTCTCTTCTTACCGGATGTTCTTTGCCTATGGTGGTAGTTTTATAGCCTTGTTTGCTTGGGAACCGCTTTGTACATGGTTCAGGGAGATGACTGGTTCAGTGACCGTCAGTTGGCAATATTCCATGATTGTGATTGCTGCATTGTGCTTTGTTGTGTTCTTGCTTTGCTTCAGTATGACGAGGGAATATGTAAAGAGTGTTTCTACAGTTTCTATCGGGAAGGACTTCAAGTCGTTGTTGTCCAATGTTCCCTGGTGGTTGCTGATAGGTGCGGCATTGTGTTCTAACTTGTTTAATACGGTGCGTGGTGCTACGGCTGCTTATTTCTTTAAAGATTATATAGGTGACAGTATCTTTTTAAACTTGGGTGACTTCACGATTTTGTTCTATGCGGGGTTATTCCTCGGAGTGGGTGAAGTTTCTAATATGATAGGGGTAGTACTGGCTGTTCCCCTTTCGCGTGGGTTGGGTAAGAAGTCTACCTATATTTTCACGATGGCGGCATTGGCGGTATTGAGTATCCTGTTCTTTTACCTGCCTTGCACACCGTTTGGTTTCTGGTTGATGCTGATAATGCAAATCATTATATCTATTTGTACGGGTATCGTTTCACCATTGATATGGAGTATGTATGCCGATGTTTCGGACTATGCCGAACTGAAGGACGGAACGGCTTCGACAGGACTTATATTCTCATCTTCATCTATGGCACAGAAGTTTGGCGGTGCGTTTGGCGGTGCGGCTGTGATGTGGATACTGGCGTCATTCGGCTACAATACGGCGGAAGGTGCCGTGCAGACAGCGGAAGCATTGACGGGACTGAACCTGCTAATGAGCTGGATACCTGCCGCTGTGGCTGTGGTGGCAATGATAGTCGTGTACTTCTATCCGTTGACAAAGAAGCGTGTGGAGGAAATTAACAAAGGACTGAAGAAAGTGCGAGCATCAGACTGAGGATTATACGATACGTATTTACCGATCCGCCAAATACGTATGCAGCGATCTGCCAAATACGTATGTGGTGGTCCACCAAATACCTATGTGTCGGTCTGCAAAATACTTGGAGTATAAGCTAACTAAAAAACTCATTGGCGAAATTCATTCATACCGGGAAAGGAATGAATAAGACTCACCACAGATTACACAGATTCACACAGATTTATCAATCTAATAATCAGTAAAATAGAATCTGTGTCAATCTGTGTAATCTGTGGTAAATTAATTCATAACCCTACAGAAATGAATCCCGCCAGAAGTTAAACTAAAAACAAAATCTTATGAACATCACGAATCTGCGAAAAGAGATGGAAGAAGAGTTAGTAAGCAACATTCTTCCTTTTTGGCTGAACAAGATGACAGACAAGGTGAACGGTGGCTTTTATGGCCGTATCTCGGGAACCGGAATCTTGATGCCAGAAACAGAAAAAGGTGCTGTATTGAATGCCCGTATTCTCTGGACTTTCTCGGCAGCCTACCGTTTGCTGAAGAAAGAAGAATACCTGTCTGCGGCAATGCGTGCCAAACGCTATGTGATAGATCATTTCTATGACAGGGAGTTCGGCGGCATTTACTGGTCGCTCGATTATAAAGGTCACCCATTGGATACAAAGAAACAAATCTATGCTATCGGCTTTGCCATCTATGGCCTGAGCGAATATCATCGTGCCACGGGTGATACCGAGGCTTTGGAATATGCCGTTCGTCTGTTTGAGGATATCGAGAAGTATAGCTTTGATTCTGTGAAGAATGGCTATTGCGAGGCTCTTACCCGAGAATGGGGAGAGATTGCCGATATGCGTCTTAGCGATAAAGACGAGAACGAACGTAAGACAATGAACACCCATTTGCATATCTTGGAGCCCTATACTAATTTGTACCGTGTATGGAAAGATGATCGCCTCAAGAGGCAACTTCGCAATTTGATAGAATTATTCACGGATAAGATTCTTAATCCTAAGACAGGACATCTGGAATTGTTTTTCGATGACAATTGGCGGAGTAAGTATCGCATTGTTTCTTACGGACATGATATAGAAGCTTCCTGGCTGATACATGAAGCCGCTTTGATTCTGGATGATAAAACTTTACTGGAGAAGGTAGAACCTTTAGTTGAGTTTATTGCCGCCGCAGCTGATGAAGGACTGACACCTGACGGTGCCATGATTTATGAAACTTTTCTGGATAGGCAGAAGACCGATACCGACCGTCATTGGTGGGTACAGGCAGAAAATGTGGTGGGACATGTCAATCTTTACCAATATTTTGAAGATGAAGTAGCATTGCAGAAAGCATTCCGTTGCTGGGACTTCATCAAGAAGCATTTGGTGGATTACGGGAATGGTGAGTGGCATTGGAGTGTGCGTGCTGATGGCATGGTGAATATTGAAGATGACAAGGCCGGATTTTGGAAATGTCCGTATCATAACGGACGTATGTGTATGGAGATAATGGAACGTTTTTCATAAAATGGTTTAGAGGTTAGAATGAGAAGATCGATTGGATTTTGTGTTGTGTTGTGGATAGGGATTGCGTTACAAGCGCAGTCCCTTTATCCTGATTTCAGTAAGATGAATTTCGGTTGTGATGGAAATAGCATCACGGCGGGTGAACAATGGTCGAAGACGGTGGTCGATCTGCTTGGATTTTCCACCCATCATAATGTAGCGGTAGGTTCTGCAACCTGGGCCTGTCATTCCGATACACAGGATTATGGAAGTGCAGGTTTTGCAGGGATATCCGGTGGTTGGCGTCCCACAGAAGACAGCCATGAATTGCAGATGCGGCATAATAATGTTTCTAAGGTTCACATCCAGAAATTCATTGCTGAAGTGGAAAACGGGCAATATCCCGTTCCTGATGTCTTTGTCTTCTCTATGGGGACAAATGACAAGAACCTTGGTTCTGCCGAAGAGTCCTTGAAAGGTAAGACTCTTGCTGAAGTGGACGTTACCACTATGGCAGGTGGTGCCCGTTGGGCTATACAGACCATTCTGGAACATTATCCCAAATGTCGTGTTTTTGTTTGTACCCCTATTCAGACCGGTGATGTAACCCGCAATGAACGTAATCTGGAGAAGATTGCCATTCTGCGTGAAATCTGCCGTGCTCTTTCCGTACAACTGATAGATTGTTACTCCAATAGTGGTATAACCGAGAAATTCGAACAGCCTTCGGGCAGGGGACGCTATCTGCGCGATGGCTTACATCCCGATAAAGAAGGGCAGGAGTTGATGGGGCGTTATATTGCGAAAGAAATACGGAATAATTTCTTTTAGGTGCGGGTTGATTTCTTTCTGTAGGGTTATGAATATAATTTTAGGCGCGGATTACACGGATTCTTTTCCTGTAATATAGTGTGATAGCGTAGCCATTAATCCGTGTAATCCGCGTAATCCGCGCCTAAATCATTATCAGCATTTAGTTCATTACTATACCATTATGAATTAATTCCGCCAACAGGTGATATAGAGAATCTTTTCAAGACGCCTTCTTAAGCAACTTTTCGTCAAGCAACCGGAGTACTTCCGCCTTGTCCGTTACTTTGACCACCAGCGACACATCATTCTCATCACTTCCGTAAGAAATCATCTTCAGCGGAATATTCCTCAATGCATCCATAATCCGTGCTTCGGTTTCGATGCACGATGATTTCATGTTTCCTACCACAGAAATGATACTCATCTTATCTTCCACCCATATCCGGGCATACTTGTTCAGTTCCCGCAGGATGAGAGAAAGAAAGTTCCTGTCATCTGTGGCTACGGATATGTTATCGTTGGATGAAGTCAGCAGACAGGGCATCGTCTTATATTTGGCGAAGATATCGAAAATTTTGCTGATGAACATATAAGGCCGGAGTGTATGGTTCGATTCGAACCGGATGTATGTGATAGAATCTTTGGTAGCGACTGCCTTTACCATGTTTTCGTTCAATCTGTTGGCGGATATATAAGTCCCTTCTGATGTCGGATTCATCGGGTTGAGCAGACGGATGGGAATATTCTCTTTCCATGCTGTAGCCAGACAAAGCGGGTGCAGGATTTGGGGATTAAAGTAGATGAGCCGTTCAGCTTCACTGAAACTCAGGTTTTTTATGGTGTCGGCATCTTTCACTACCAGTGTATCATTGCTGTGTATATCGACATCTGTCCATATCCGTATTTCCTCTGCCTGTATAGCTGTCCCTATTAGGGCAGCGGTGTAGTCACTTCCACCTTGTTTTAGGTAATCGGTCTCACCAAAGGCATTCCTGCAAATGCTTCCCTGTGTGAGAAACAGATGTGTATTGGGGTATGCTTTACATATCTCTTTCACCTTTTGGCTGATATATTCCTCATCCGCTTCCCCGTTCATACCGGTGCGTATGAAGTCGAAAGCACAGATCACGCTGTTGTCCATTCCCTGCTCCTGTAAGTAGAATCCCAGCAAGGTGGATGTCAGTAACTCTCCTTGTGCCAGAATTTCCTTTTCATCGGTAGAGTAGAAAGGTTCCATACTGTATTTCCATATTGCCTGGAAACAGTCGAGAATGCCCCGGATGGCTTCGTGCTTGATAGTGTCGTTCGTAAGTAGTTCATTGGCAAAGTCAATGAACTGGAATTCCAGTCGGGTTATTTTGTCGTGTGCTTCCTCTATGTTTCGGTTGAAGAAGCTGGCAGCTACCTCGCCCAAATGTTTGGTAACATCTTTGGGAGCGGATAGTACGACTATTTTAGACGTATTGTCTTGAATCAGTTTTGCCACATGTTGCATACCTCTTACGGATGCGGTTGCATTTCCATCGAATTTGTAGATTCTCATATTCTTCTTTTTTTAGTTATTAATCAAATCTTTTTGTGAAGCCCCTTGCCATTTCAGAATGATTTTATCAAAATGGAAGGGAAACTCCCCGCTGCCTGTTTGCTCTTTTCTGCTCTTATCTCCTTGTACGAATGGAGTTAAGCTCTAAAATCAGTTTCGGAGTTTTCAAGCTTTCTACTATAAAAGTTCAAAAGATGTGCCGTTCGTATTAGGGAAAAGCTTTATATTTGCACACCCTGTTTTTAGCATTTATCAGTTTAAAACTTATCCGAAAGATATGAGCAAGATTTTAATCGTTGATGACGAGGTGCAAATCCGTACCCTGCTGGCACGGATGATGGAGTTGGAGGGATATGAAGTATGTCAGGCTGGTGATTGCAGGGCTGCCCTGAAACAGTTGGAACTGCAAAGTCCCGATGTCGCTTTGTGTGATGTTTTTCTGCCCGATGGAAATGGGGTAGACCTGGTGTTGGCTATCAAGAAAGCTGCACCCAATGTGGAAGTTATTCTCTTGACAGCTCATGGCAATATTCCCGATGGCGTACAAGCCATCAAGAACGGAGCTTTCGACTATATCACCAAAGGAGATGACAATAACAAGATTATTCCCCTTATCAGTCGTGCGGTAGAAAAAGCCGCAATGAATGCCCGTCTTGAAAAGCTTGAGAAGAAGGTAGGGCAAGCGTACTCTTTTGATTCTATCTTGGGAGAGTCCAAATCTTTGAAAGATGCTGTTTTACTGGCGCAAAAAGTGTCGGTGACTGATGTACCTGTATTGCTGACCGGAGAAACGGGAACAGGCAAGGAAGTGTTTGCGCAAGCCATCCATTATAGCAGCAAGCGTGCACGGCAGAATTTTGTGGCTGTAAACTGTTCTTCGTTTAGCAAGGAGTTGTTGGAAAGTGAGATGTTTGGTCACAAAGCAGGTTCCTTTACAGGGGCGTTGAAAGATAAGAAAGGACTTTTTGAGGAAGCGAACAATGGAACGATCTTCCTGGATGAAATAGGTGAAATGGCCTTTGAATTGCAAGCCAAACTATTGCGGATACTCGAAACGGGAGAGTATATAAAGATAGGAGACACCAAGCCGACACGCGTCAATGTGCGTATCATAGCCGCAACGAATCGTAATTTGCCGGAAGAAATAGCCAAAGGACGTTTCCGGGAAGACCTATTTTATCGTCTTTCTGTATTCCAGGTGCATCTGCCGCCATTGCGTGAGCGCGCAGGAGATATCCGTCTGTTGGCAAAGGCTTTCGTGAAGAACTTTTCCGCACAACTTTCCCGCCCAGTAACTGAAATAACCCCTGACTTCCTCGCTACTTTGGAGTTACAACCGTGGAAAGGAAATATCCGCGAACTCCGTAATGTGATAGAACGCAGTCTTATTGTTTGCGAAGGCGAACAGCTGACTATTGCCGATCTGCCACTTGACATCCAGAATGCCCACTACGAACAGTCGGATGAAGAGACGCCTGGCAGCTTCGAACTTTCGGCTATGGAGCGTCGTCACATTGCGCGCGTATTGGAGTACACGAAGGGGAATAAGACGGAGGCCGCCCGTTTACTGAAAATTGGTTTGACTACGCTGTACAGGAAAATTGAGGAGTATAGGATATAGCTTGTATTCACAATCAGATCTGATATGACAATAAGATACCAAAATGGGAAGTTTTGCTGCTATAAGTTGGACTTTCATCGTTATTAATAACAAGCGTTCCTGCTGGAAAGCTGCTTCTGGAAGAATATAACATTAGTTTATAAGGATTATATCATCTATTGGCAGCCCACAGATGATCTATTCAGCCCATATATATCATCTGTTTTAATCAAACAGATCATCAATTTCACTCAAATGGATGATGTGATTCGCAAAAGGGCTACACCTTTTGCTTCATGAGGCTACACCATCATCACTAAAAGGTTACACCATCTTCCAAAAAGGGTGTAGCCTTGTCAAAAAGCGGTCGATATTTCTCTATTTCAAAGAAGATAAGCAACGGAATCTAATAATCGATTTTGTGGGAATATATTATATATGCAATTAATAAGAACTAAATATGACGAAATCGGTTTCTAAAATATACTTTCTTTCTCGGTTTTAAGTCATATTGGATTTTTCTAACAGGAAATACTTGCGTTTTTTTGTAGCACAACAAGTATTGGTGCGAAAGAAAGAAATCTCAGATATCACGATTTACATTTTGACATTTTGATTAAGTTGCACAAAGTCCGATAGAAAAGTTCGACGCATGCAACGGGGGTATTGGGTAATCTGGAATCAGACAGAAATCGCCCAATAGTATTGTTTCTTTTCCTTATTCTTTCCCTCAATTCTTTTCAAAATAGATAATACCTTTTCATTTTGAAAGGGTGCTCTTTAAGGGAGTATCCTGATTCGCTTGTTGCATAAGGCTGTTTATTAGATGTTTATGAGTTTGTCCATCCTTCTGGCACGCTATTGGCACATAACCTTCCGATAAAATAAATAGTATTAATTCAATAAAGGTAAAAAACATGGGATTAACGATTTCATTTATTTTCTGCCTGCTGAGTGGCTTGTTCGCTTTCTGGCTGTTTTGGAAATGTGTGGACTGGTTTGAAAAGATTTAAGAAGGAGAGAGAATTATGTATACAGCATTATTTGTATTGGGTATTGCGGTTTTCGGGTATTTGCTTTATGTACTTGTGAGACCGGAGAAGTTTTAAAGTAGAAAGAAAATGAACACAGAAATTTTAGGCGTAGCGTTGCAAGTTATCCTGATGGTGGTATTGGCTTATCCATTAGGAAAGTATATTGCAAAAGTCTATAAAGGACAAAAAACATGGTCGGACTTCATGAAGCCGGTCGAGAGATTGATATTCAAAGTTTCCGGTATCAATCCACAGGAGGAGATGAACTGGAAACAGTTCTTGAAAGCATTGTTGATATTGAATGCTTTCTGGTTTGTGTGGGGCATGGTACTGCTGGTTACTCAACACTGGCTGCCTCTGAACCCTGACGGTAACGGGCCGCAGAGTCCGGACCAGGCATTCAATACCTGCATCAGTTTTATGGTGAACTGTAACTTACAGCATTATTCCGGTGAAAGCGGATTGACTTACTTTACGCAATTGTTCGTCATCATGCTGTTCCAGTTTATTACGGCGGCAACGGGTATGGCGGCTATGGCAGGTATCATGAAGTCCATCAGTGCAAAGACAACGAAGACAATAGGTAACTTCTGGAACTTCCTTGTATTGAGCAGTACACGTATCCTGTTGCCTCTTTCCTTGATTGTGGGCTTTATCCTGATTCTTCAGGGCACTCCAATGGGATTCGATGGCAAGATGGAGGTGACCACGCTGGAAGGGCAGGAACAACTGGTTTCGCAGGGACCTGCGGCAGCCATTGTGCCTATTAAACAATTGGGTACCAATGGTGGCGGTTATTTCGGTGTAAACTCTTCGCATCCGTTGGAGAATCCTACGTATCTGTCCAATATGGTGGAATGTTGGTCTATCCTGATCATACCGATGGCAATGGTTTTCGCACTCGGTTTCTATTCCAATCGTAAGAAACTGGCTTATAGTATATTCGGTGTAATGCTTTTTGCCTATCTGGCGGGTGTCGGCATCAATGTCTATCAGGAGATGAACGGTAACCCGCGTATTGACGAACTGGGTATTGCGCAGGATGGCGGAGCGATGGAGGGAAAAGAGGTACGGCTTGGTTCTGCTGCAACAGCCTTATGGAGCATTACGACCACCGTCACTTCCAATGGTTCGGTGAATGGTATGCACGACTCTACGATGCCGCTCAGTGGTATGATGGAGATGCTGAATATGCAGATTAATACCTGGTTCGGTGGTGTCGGGGTAGGTTGGATGAACTACTATACATTTATAATTATAGCCGTGTTTATCAGCGGACTGATGGTAGGACGTACACCGGAATTCCTCGGAAAGAAGGTGGAGGCACGCGAAATGAAGATTGCGACCGTTGTGGCATTACTTCATCCGTTTGTGATCCTGGTAGGAACGGCTCTGTCTACGTATCTGTTTGCCCATCATCCCGATTTCGTGGCGAGTGAGGGCGGATGGCTGAATAATCCGGGTTTCCACGGGCTGAGTGAGCAATTATATGAGTTTACTTCGTGTGCAGCTAATAATGGGTCCGGTTTCGAGGGACTGGGAGATAATACTTATTTCTGGAATTATTCGTGTGGTTGGGTACTTATTCTGAGCCGTTTTATCCCGATTGTAGGGCAGGTGGCCATTGCCGGTTTGCTGGCGCAGAAGAAATTTATCCCGGAAAGTGCCGGTACACTGAAGACGGATACGGTGACATTTGCAGTGATGACTTTTGCGGTTATCTTCATTGTGGCTGCCCTGTCATTCTTCCCGGTGCATGCGTTGAGTACGATTGCCGAACATTTTAGTTTGTAATTCATAATTAGTAATTAGTAATTTCATAAAATGAAAGATAAGAAATCAGCTTCTTTGTTTCAAAAGGAGCAAGTAATGGAAAGCTTGAAGCAATCATTCGTGAAGTTGGATCCACGGGTGATGATTAAGAATCCGATTATGTTTACGGTGGAGCTTGTGACGCTGGTGATGCTGGTAGTCTGCATCCTCTCGCTGGGAACTACGGAATATGGAACATTCGGGTACAACTTTCTGGTGTTCGTCGTTCTCTTTGTTACTCTGTTGTTCGCTAACTTTGCTGAGGCTATTGCCGAGGCTCGTGGTAAGGCTCAGGCCGACAGCCTACGCAAAACGCGTGAGGAGACTCCCGCTAAAATTCTGATTGATGGCAAAGTCTGCAATATCAGTAGTGCACGCCTGAAGAAAGGTGATTACTTTATTTGCGAAGCCGGTGATACGATTCCGGCTGACGGTGAGATTGTAGAAGGACTGGCTTCCATTGATGAAAGTGCCATCACAGGCGAGTCTGCCCCGGTAATCCGTGAGGCGGGTGGAGATAAGAGTTCTGTAACCGGTGGTACGAAGGTGCTTTCTGATAAGATAAAGGTACTGGTAACCCAACAACAGGGTGAGAGCTTCCTGGATAAGATGATTGCATTAGTGGAAGGTGCTACCCGGAAGAAAACACCGAATGAAATAGCGCTGACTATCCTGCTGGCAGGTTTCACACTGGTATTCGTGATTGTTTGCGTCACGCTGATTCCAATGGCGGATTATACAAATATAGAGCATCCGGGAACGTATATCTCGATTGCAGCTATTCTTTCCCTGTTTGTTTGCCTGATACCGACCACGATCGGTGGCCTGCTTTCTGCTATCGGCATTGCAGGTATGGACCGTGCGCTTCGTGCCAATGTGATAACGAAATCGGGTAAGGCAGTGGAAACGGCCGGTGATATTGATACGTTGCTGCTGGATAAAACGGGAACTATTACAATCGGTAACCGTAAAGCTACGAAGTTCTATGCAGCTCCCGGTGTGGACGAACGTGATTTTATTGAGGCTTGCCTGCTGTCTTCCATCTCCGATGAAACGCCGGAGGGTAAATCAATTATAGAACTGGGACGGGAAACAGGTCGCCGTATGCGTGACCTGAATACTACGGGTGCCCGAATGATTAAGTTCACTGCTGAAACAAAGTGTTCAGGCGTGGATTTGCAAAATGGTACTCAGATACGTAAAGGTGCTTTCGATGCTATCCGTAAGATTGCAGAGAGTGCCGGAAACAGTTTCCCGAAAGAGGTGGAAGATGTGATTGCTGCAATTTCAAGTAACGGCGGTACACCGTTGGTAGTGTGTGTCAACCGGCAGGTGGCCGGCGTTATTGAGTTGCAGGACATCATCAAACCAGGTATTCAGGAACGTTTCGAACGCCTTCGCAAGATGGGAGTGAAGACGGTGATGGTGACTGGAGATAATCCGCTGACAGCAAAGTATATCGCAGAAAAGGCTGGTGTGGATGATTTTATAGCTGAGGCTAAGCCGGAAGACAAGATGGAGTATATCAAGAAAGAGCAGCAGTCCGGTAAACTGGTGGCAATGATGGGAGACGGTACAAATGATGCTCCGGCATTGGCACAGGCAAATGTGGGCGTTGCTATGAATAGCGGTACGCAGGCTGCAAAGGAAGCCGGTAATATGGTGGACTTGGACAATGATCCTACAAAGCTGATTGAAATTGTGGAAATCGGTAAACAGTTGTTGATGACGCGCGGTACGTTGACCACGTTCTCTATAGCAAATGACGTGGCTAAATACTTTGCGATTATTCCCGCTTTGTTTATGGTAGCCATCCCTCAGTTGGCACCGCTGAATATCATGGGGCTGCATAGTCCTGAGTCAGCTATCCTTTCAGCTATAATTTTTAACGCTATCATTATTCCTATATTGATTCCGTTGGCACTGAAAGGAGTACAGTATAAACCGATTGGTGCCAGTGCATTGCTTCGTCGCAACTTGCTGATTTATGGCTTAGGCGGTGTCATTGCACCCTTTATCGGAATTAAATTAATAGATATGATTGTCAGTTTATTCTTTCAATAAATAAAAACAGTAATGAAAACATTATTCAAATCCCTTAAAATAACACTTGCATTTTGCGTGTTCTTCTCTGTATTCTATATCCTTATCCTGTGGATATTTGCCCAGGTGGCAGGTCCCAATAAGGGTAATGCGGAAGTAGCGACTCTGGATGGTAAAGTTGTCGGTGCCGCTAATGTAGGACAGATGTTCACAAAAGACATCTACTTCTGGGGACGCCCTTCCCATGCCGGTGACGGTTACGATGCTACCAGTTCTTCCGGTAGCAACAAAGGCCCTACCAACGAAGAATATCTTTCGGAAGTAGAAGCCCGTATCGATACTTTCCTCGTACACCATCCTTATCTGAACCGTAAAGACGTTCCTGCAGAAATGGTAACCGCCAGTGCTTCCGGTCTTGATCCGGATATCACTCCCGCCAGTGCTTATGTACAGGTGAAACGCGTGGCCCAGGCACGTGGCATGGACGAGGCACAAGTAAAGACTCTCGTAGACAATGCAGTACAGAAACCGCTTCTCGGCCTTTTCGGTACGGAGAAGGTGAATGTTCTGAAACTGAATATCGCACTGGAAGAAGCAAATAAGAAATAACTTTAGGTTGGTAGAGAGGCGGACAGATTCCATTCATATTTTGCCATGGTGATGTCTAAAACAGGGTGAATGGAACGCTGCCTCTCTTTTTTAAAGATAACCTTACTTTTAAAAAGATTGAATGAATTATGAAAAGATTAAGAAACAATATTTTTGCGACAGCAGCAGTTGCTGTTGCCTGTATTTTAGGAACTACAAGTGCAAAGGCTCAGGAATTTACTGTGCAGGGTGATTTAGTCAGCTCTTACGTCTGGCGTGGTGTTTATCAGACCGGAGCAAGTTTCCAGCCGACTTTAGGATTCAGCATAGGTGATTTTTCTGTGACAGCCTGGGGCTCGACAGACTTCGATGGTAATAAATCTTCAGAAGGACTGGCAAGCAAGGAGATAGATCTGACGGCTGCTTATACTTTAGGTGAATCAGGGCCCACACTGTCCGTAGCAAGTCTATGGTGGGCAGGTCAGGGAGCCGGGAAGTACTTCAACTTCAAGAGCCATGAAACTGCTCACTTCTTTGAAGCAGGTTTGGCTTATACGTTGCCTTATGAGAAACTTCCTTTGTCTATGGCATGGTATCTGATGTTTGCCGGTGCCGATAAGAATGAGGAAGGTAAGCAAAATTATTCTTCCTATTGCGAGCTGAACTATCCGTTCAGTGTGAAGTCGGTAGATTTGAATGCAACCGTAGGATTCGTTCCTTATAAAACTTATACAGTAGGATATGGAAATTCCGGTTTTGCTTTTACCAATGTAGCGTTGAAAGCTACCACGGCTATCAGGATAACAGATTCGTTTTCATTGCCTATCTTTGCGCAAGCTATCTGGAATCCATGTTTGGAGGATGCTCATTTGGTATTTGGTATAACGTTGAAACCGTGATAACTAAAGATTAGGCACGGATTACGCGGATTACATGGATTAATAACTGCACACAGTAAGAAATTCGTGTAATCTGCGTAATCCGCGCCTAAAAATGAAAGTATGGACAGAGAACAAAGCGTACAGCACTTCCTCGACCTCATAAAGAAATCCCGTCGTGGCAAGTTCAAGATCTACATCGGCATGATTGCCGGTGTAGGTAAGTCGTATCGGATGCTCCAGGAAGCCCATGAGTTGCTGGACAACGGTGTAGACGTGCAAATCGGCTACATCGAAACCCACGGACGTGCCGGGACGGAAGTATTATTAGAAGGGCTCCCCGTTGTCCCCCGCCGCCGGATATTTTATAAAGGCAAGGAACTGGAAGAGATGGATTTGGAGGGTATTATCCGTATCCATCCCGATATTGTCATTGTAGACGAACTGGCGCATACCAATGTAGAGGGCAGCCGAAACGAGAAACGCTGGCAAGACGTGATGGATTTGCTGGACGAAGGTATCAATGTGATTTCCGCTGTCAACATCCAGCACATTGAAAGCGTCAACGAAGAAGTTCAGGGTATCTCCGGCATCGAAGTCAAAGAGCGTATCCCTGACAGTGTATTGCAGGAAGCGGATGAAGTGGTGAACATCGACCTCACTGCCGAAGAACTCATCACCCGCCTGAAAGCCGGTAAAATCTATAAACCGGAGAAAGTACCCATGGCGTTGAATAACTTCTTCAAAACCGAGAATATCCTTCAATTGCGTGAATTGGCTTTGAAGGAAGTAGCGTTGCGTGTGGAGAAGAAAGTGGAGAATGAAGTGGTCGTTTCCAGTGTAGGAGTCCGGCATGAGAAGTTTCTGGCATGCATCAGCAGTAAGGAGAAGACGCCTCGACGCATCATTCGTAAGGCGGCACGTCTGGCAACCCGTTACAATACTTCTTTTATAGCCCTATATGTACAAACACCCCGCGAGAGTGCTGACCGTATCGACCTGGCAAGTCAGCGCTATCTGTTGAATCACTTTAAGTTGGTCACTGAGTTGGATGGTGAAGTGGTTCAGGTACAATCCAAAGATGTATTGGATGCCATCATCCGTACTTGTAAAGAGAGACAGATCACTTCTGTTTGTATGGGCAGTCCTTCTTTCCGTTTACCTCAATCTTTGTTTATGGTGTTGAAATACAGAAAATTTGTGAATGATTTAGCTCAGGCAAACGTAGATTTGATTATACTTGCATAAAATTTAATTCATCAGTGCATTATGAATATTCGTACTAAATTAATACTCAGTGTAGGCATTCTGGCTGGTATGATCATTCTGCTGGTTGCTCTCTCCGTAGTGAATCTTCAGATACTGACAGCTACCGAACCAGACAGCCCTGCCGCCATGCCCGGACTGGAACGTGCTTTGCTGTGGATTTCCGTTACAGGTGCTATTTGCATTCTTGCCAGTATCGTGTTGCTGGTCTGGCTTCCCCGTTCCATCAACAAGCCTATTCAGGAATTGACGCGTGGTATCCTTGAAATTGCCAATCATAACTATGAGAAACGTTTGGATATGAGCGGACACGAGGAATTCCGTCAGGTGGCCGATAGCTTCAACAGTATGGCTGAGCGCCTGACTGAATATCGTGCCAGTACGCTGAACGATATTCTTTCTGCAAAGAAGTTTCTTGAAGCCGTTGTGAACAGTATTCATGAACCTATTATCGGCCTGAATTGTGAGCATGAAATACTCTTTATCAATAAAGAAGCACTCACCGTATTGAATCTGAAACGTGAAGATGTAATCCGCCACTCTGCCGAGGAACTGTCCTTAAAGAATGATCTCCTTCGTCGTCTGGTTCGGGAACTGATTACTCCGGGTGAGAAGAAAGAACCCTTGAAAATCTATGCGGATAATAAGGAAAGCTATTTTCAGGCTTCTTACATCACCATTATAAATACGGATGCCGATACGGATGAACCGCAGAACTTGGGTGATGTGATCCTGCTGAAAAATATCACCGAATTTAAAGAGTTGGATTCTGCCAAAACAACCTTTATCTCCACCATCTCCCATGAACTGAAAACGCCTATCTCAGCTATTCTTATGAGTTTGCAGTTGCTGGAGGATAAGAGGGTAGGAGCTTTGAATGATGAGCAGGAACAATTATCGAAAAGCATTAAAGAAAATGCCGACCGCCTGCTGGGTATCACTGGTGAACTTCTGAATATGACACAAGTAGAAGCCGGCAAGCTCCAGATGATGCCGAAGATAACCAAGCCTATCGAACTTATAGAATATGCCATTAAAGCCAATCAGGTTCAGGCGGATAAGTTCGGTATCCAGATAGAAGTAGAGTATCCGGAGGAAAAAATGCCGAAACTGTTTGTGGATAGTGAGAAGATAGCCTGGGTATTGACGAACCTTCTGAGCAATGCAGTCCGTTATTCAAAAGAAAACGGGCGTGTCGTTATTGGTGCCAAGCGTGAGAAGGAGTTTGTTGAACTGTATGTGCAGGATTTCGGCAAAGGTATCGATCCCCGTTATCATCAGAGCATTTTCGACCGTTATTTCCGTGTGCCCGGCACAAAGGTGCAAGGCAGTGGACTGGGACTTTCCATTTCAAAAGATTTTGTGGAGGCACATGGGGGAACACTGACGGTGGAAAGCGAATTGGGGAAAGGAAGTAAGTTCATTATGCGACTGAAAGCATAAACGAATAAGCCCCTACAACTATCATGGGAGCATTTCATGATTGTTTGCAGGGGCTAATTTATTCTTATTTACTTTGTACCTATGTTATACAGCCAGATTCCATACGTGAAAGCGTTAGCGTATTTCTGTGGCTTTATTCCATCCGGGCGGAACCATTGGCCTATGTTTGCGAACGGAGTGAGAATCACATCTATCTCACTACCTTTATATAAGGCTTTCGTTTGATAAACCGGCCCTAACATATTGTTATCAGGCTTATTGATCAGTGTAGGTTTCATCGTTGTATTCATCCGTATATCCTGATCCATATTCACATCATCGTTGCAAAGCTGCTTATTCCATACCATGTCCAGTGAGTAAACAATCGGACCGCGTACAAAGGCATAAGGAATTCTATCAGTCGGTTCTTCCTTATACATGATTTCCCCACCTGCTAGTTTATAGGAAACATATTTGCTATGATGACTACGTGATACCCATTTCTCTTCCATAGGGAAAGTGATACTTACTTTATCCCCTTTTGTCCACTTGCGTGATAATTTCAGGTAAGCACCGGGCTTTACATCTGCGATGTTTTCACCGTTCACCTTTATTTCCGGATGTTCACACCAGGAGGGGATACGTAGGTTTAATGTTTTGTTTTTTGCTTTCTCTGAAACAATGGTCAGCTGCATATTTTCGGATTCCGGATAGTTTCCGGTGATTTCAAATGCGAAATCCTTTCCGGTATATTGTGAGGGCATGTATTGATTGATATAAAACTCTTTTCCTTTTTCTGCGTAAATGAAGGTGGGTAACATCGAGATAATCCGGTGTCCGCTTGCTGTGCAGCAATCCGGCCCGTGGAAATAACCGTCAGGCTTACTTCCATTCGGAGCCGTATGATATCGACAAACTCCGCTTTCACAATCCTGGGCGGCAAATACATGGTTAATCATCAGGCGTTCCATGGCATCCGCATATTTGGATTCTCCGGTTAATTCCAACAACTGTTGTGTGAGTTGCATCCATGACATTGTGGCACAGGTTTCCACGATATTACCTGAAAGTGGTTTCACATAGTCGTGTTCATAATGTTCGGCAACACTCACACCACCGGTGATGTACATCTGGCGTTCATGAATGTCGTCCCATGCTCCGGACACTTTGCGCAGCAACGTTTTATCACCGGTGATACGATACAGTCGCAAGAAGCCCATAAAGTTCATGTGGAAAGTATGCGAATGTACATAAGGCTGAAGTTTATCCACCCCTAAAGTACCGTCCGCAACGGAATCCAAACGGGAGAATGCATCCCATCCACTCCATTTGTCGATGTTGCTGACTACCCATTGGCTCCATTCCAGATACTTCTTCTTTCCTGTCAGTTCATATAGTCTTGTTATGGGGTCACAAAGTAAAGTACCTTCCCAAGAATAGTGTACACTATGCCCTGCAAAGTCTGAGTGTCCGTCCAGATGTTTTTGTTTGTTTTCAGGTGCTCTCAGATCAGAGGGCCAGAATTCCAGTTTACCCGGTCCGAAATATTGCAAGAAATAGTCTGCCAATTTCTCTGCGGCAGTTAGTGCTTTTTTATCTCCTGTTTCTTCATATACTGTGATAAAGGCATGGAAAACAAAATATAATTCGTAAGCGTCCATTCCTCTGACTGGTCTTTCGGGAGACCGGAAACTCTTGGCTGTGGCTCCTACATAACCGTTTGCTTCCTGTGAGTCAATGATGCGATTCAGTACGCTTTCAGCTTTAATTAGTAATTCCTTGTCATCACCCTGAACTGCCGACAGATAAGCTGATTCTATCCACTTTCCATGCTGTTCTGCCTGTGTCCAGTCCCAAGCCGAATGTTGTCTGTTTACAACAAAGTCCACATATTTATCTATTGGAAAGTGTTTCAGGTAGGCATTCCGGTTAACTTCCATACGATGTCCGAAGAATCCGGTTATATTTCTTACAGAAGAAACAGGTACCGGCTTTTCCAGTAATCCTACTTTATCGTGATTCTGAGCATTAAGCTTCGTCATCAAACTGGCAAATACTAAAATTGCAATAATCTTTGTTTTCATACTTTGATATGTTAATAATGAATTGTTTTTAATGGTTTATATGCATTATTTCCACCATATTGTAATTTCTTCGGTGATTTCACTTACTGGTAATCTCACTTCCCATCCGACAGTACATTTCTGCATCGTACAAACTTTCTTACCCACTTGTACTTTGTAAGGAACAATTTTGTCTGCTCTGATTTGTAATAATGTTGAATGCCCAGATTTAGATGGCTTAGTACCCATAGCAGTATTAATTTTATTTTCCAGCATAAAATGCGATTGTTTCCCCTTTCTTTCAATCTTTATTGGTGCTTCTGGTAGAAATCCGTCTCTTGACAAAGTGAGATGATAGCGAAATTCAGAAGTTATAAAACTGAATTGCTGTCTTACCCCGTCACGCGGAATAACAGACAGGGAAGTTTCCTCTTTGCTCAATACCCCACCATAGGCATGGAGACCAAAGATTGAATCCTGTATTACAATTGTGCGGGCAGTATGAAAGGCCGCGCCATATCCTAGGTCTATCTCTCCATCATAACGCCAAGGGCCACGCTTTTCATTTCTATGCAACCATGTATATCCATTCTTTGCACCTACAAAACACCATCCGGTGGCTCCGTCTTTTTCTTTTCCCGGATACCAATAGCCATAGTTGGATGTCTCGTTTCCTGTATTCATTAACGACCATGAGCTAAGGAAAGAGTTATATCCTAATTCGATCCAATCAGGGTTCTTCGAGTAAAGCAGACCATAGTCCAGTACAGACCAACCTCCCATCATGGCCATATAAGACATGTCGCCCGTATGTTGCTTGAATGCGCAATCTGTGCCGGACAGGTAATATTTGGGAGCTATCCACCCGCGTACGGACAAGCCTGCATAATGCTGTTGCTTCATAAATCTTTCAGCATCTTCTACTGTCACCTTCGGGTGTGAATGCCACGTTCTTTTATTTTTGTCATACCATAAGTCTTTATCCGGTTTCATCGGATGTTCTATCGCATATTTAGCCAGGGCATACGATGATTCAAAAGCTGTGCGGTCAAAACTATGTTCCGAACGATAAGGATATTTATCGTCATAAATAAAATACTTGGCTTTTTTCTCCCATTCGCCTCTTAAGTATGCAGCTTCATCGTTCCTGCCTCTTTGTTCCAATCCTTTTATAAGTTCAAGAACTACCCATTCGTTATACATACCCCATTTATAGATATCCAGCCAAGACCAAATTTCATACGGATACTTAAAGTAAGCCATAGCAGTCTGTACAGCTCGGTCGAAATACTCATCGGCAGTCAGGTAATGTGTCCATTCGGGAATCATTTCCGCTATTTGTGACATGTGATAATAAAGCTTGAAAATATGTGGATAATCATATGCTCTCCAGACTTTTATCCGATCTTTTGCATCATATTTGTATAGCTTTTGTAAGGCTGAATCACGGGCTACATGCCAGTTGGGTACCCCGTAGATAGCGAATGGATAAGGAGTTTCTTGATCTGTTCGTTGGAGTTTTCCCCATACAAAATTCTTCAGGTAGTATTCTAAGGAAGCTATTTCCGTAGAATCAGGATACACTACATTTTTAGCGGCAACAAAAGGTGCCTTACTCAATATCGGATCATCACATCCCCAGACGTATTCCCACCAACCATTAAATCCGTCGGTATCTTCCGGCCCTCGTAGTTTCCCATATTTCATATCATATACAGAATACAAGCCATCCCACCATTTGCCCGGAGCTTTATGTTGCTGTTTGTTGACAATGAAAGAGCTCCTTTTTTTGATAAGAACATCCAGAGGTTCCGTAGAAAAGAATTCTAGGAAAGACTTTTCACCATGGTTATAATTGACCCAAATAATATTCTCTCCAAGTTTGTGAAAACGTATGTCATACAAGTACCTGCCATCGGGACTTCTTCCAAGCTGTTTAATTTCTGTTTGTTGCGGATGTTCTGCTACAAGAGATTGAATTGTTCCTTTGAGACGAATGGCAACTCTTACAGATAAATCACTGGGAATAGTATATCCGGGGGCGGTACGAACATCCAGTAATCCATTTGTATAAATGGCGTTACGTATGTCCTCATATCGGGAAACGGAAGTGAGTAAAAAACTATAGTTTACTTTTTCTCCAGGTGTCAATACTCTTGTTGTATGAGGAATACGCCAGCTGCCTTCAGTTTTGGGACCAGTACATCCGGAATGAAGATATGCTGTATATACATTATTAGTAGTATCAAAGTATTCCAGTGGAGTGCCCTCACCGGTCATCATGATATAAAAGGGACCCACACCTGATGGTTTGGAAAGTATCTGAAATGAAGAATTCAGAGCTATATTGTGCTTATGTGTAAAGTTGCTCTCAAAGATTGTGCTTGGAGCGGCATTGAATCCTTCTCTCCACTTAAAGGGGAAAGCTATATCACCTAATTCTACAGAGCGGTTGGTAATATTTGAAATCTCGATTTTCAAATGCAGACCATCTTCAGCGAGAGTGTAATATCGCTTCATACATAAAGGCATATAGCACAACGAATCAGTATATACATATGTATTTTTATTTATACAAGTACGTCTGGTCAATCCCGTTTCAAGCATATTCCAGTCTTCTTGGTTGACACGATATCGTATCAAAATATCTCCCCACATCTGATTGTCTGCTATCAGGTTGACAGAATCTCTGTCAACCTGAAAAACAGACACGCCATCTTCTGAAAAATCAGTCCGAAAACAATCGTTTTTCACTGTTATATTTTGGGCGTTCAATCCTGATATTGAGTAGATACACAGGGCTACAAGTGTCCCGGTACATCTCTTTATCATTGCTTTTGTCATATAATGAATTAAATCTTTTAATTTGCGTAGGCAGGATTCTGTGTTAATTTTGGATTGGCATCTACGGCTCTCTGAGGTATTGGGAACACAATACGATGATCGCCCTGCGGTTTATGTGACAACCAGCTTTTCTTACAGAATATGCCAAAGCGTATCATGTCTCTCCGGGTATATCCCTCCCATACGAACTCCCAACATCTTTCATCAAACAGGCGTCCGAATTCTATTGGATCTTGGTTGCCGGGATCTGTGATCTGATATTTTTCAACCACTCCCCATTTGTAACTGGAATTCTCTTTCAATTCATCGTCTGTTACGATTGCTTTTGATGGGTTTGCTTTAAAAGCTCTTTTTCTTACTTCAGTTACTAATTCACCGGCTCCGGGCTGATTTGTCCTTAACAAGCATTCGGCTTTCATCAATAGTACTTCCGAATAACGTAAAAGTGGAATATCTGTGCTACAACTCCATTCTGAACCGGCAGGAACTTCTTGTTTATTATACCTGTATCCTTCCATTTCGTTTGTATAATTTCCGTCAGGAAGTTCTTTGGAGAATATTAATAGTTCTCCTTTCTTGTCATAAACACCGTATAATGGATTTCCTTCTGCATCAAATTGCTGGCCCATCAACCAGGTGTCTTCAAGCCTGGAATCACCTTCCTGATAGGTGTCAATGAATTGTGTTGTACCTTTCGGCCCACCGGCTGCATTGGGTACTGCGTTCAAAAGGAATTTCTTTTGCAGCTCACTATGCCATGAATTCATGAAAAGGTAGTTTCCTACTACTCCCCTATTGTAATCATAAGGGATTGTAAACAACACCTCCTTTGAAGATTCCACACCTTGAGCCCTGAAGGAGTCTTTAAACTCTGGTGACAGATCGCATTTTCCGCTATTAATGATATCGTTGCATTGTGACAGACATTCATTCCAGCGGGCGGTACCCGTATAGACTTCTGCATTCAGATATACATTGGCTAATATAGCTTTTCCTGCCCATCTATTAATGCGTCCATACATATTACCCCCTTGTTCTTCGTTCAGGGAAGGTATCACTTCACTTAGTTCCCTTACAACGAAATCGTAAACCTCTGCTCTTGGCGTTTTCTCCGGAAGATCCTGAGACATGGTCGTTACCAATGGGATATCACCAAAATTATCAAAGAGAATCCAATAATAGTAGGCTCTTAAGGCTCTTAATTCTGCCAGTCCGGATTGTATTTCTGCATTCGATGGGGCAGGTATTAATCCTCGTTCAATTTTATCAATAGCACTATTACACAAGATTACACCTGTATAATAGTTATTCCACAAGTCTAAAATCTGTCCCAGTTCAGAGTTCCAGTTGTGGAATTGCAGACGTTTATAAATGCCTCCATCATCCCAACCGGTTGAATTGGCAGGTGTTGATATGCAACAGCCAGTTAATTCCTGGGTTTGCCAATACGTGCCTACATAGCCATAATTCAATGCTGCATAAGCTCCTGCGATATTAGGACCGAAATCATTGACAGTATAGTTGTATGTTTCTTCTGTAACAGATGAAAATACTTTTTCGTCCAGATCGGTACAACTTGCGATCCCTATTGTCAATAAAAATAAAGATATATATTCAGTGAAAGCTCTTTTTTTCATAATAGTTCATTTTAATAAATTAGAAACTCAGGTTTACTCCTAAAGAGAATGTGCGAGCAGAAGGATATCTGTATCTGTCATCTATACCAGGAGTCTGGCCGGTAATGCTTACTTCTGGGTCAACTCCGCTGTAACCGGTTATTGTGGCAAGATTTGATATGCTACCGTAGATTCTAAAGCTTTTTATCCATTTATTTTTTCCAATCTTTGGAGTATATCCTATGGTAACATTGTCTATTTTCCAATAATCACCATCCTGAACGAAGTAACTTACATATTGCAGGGATTGATCGTAAGCCAATGGGCGTTTACCATATACATTATCAAAGGCTTTCTCCATAACGTTATCTCCTCCCAATAATGAAACCGGAGCTGCGTAATGCATTTCTGCCATATTTAATATCTGAAAACCGAATGCTCCCCGCATAGTAACAGACAGATCAACTTGCTTATATCTGATTGTATTATTCCAGTTCAGGTAAAATTTAGGAAGACCGTTACCTAAGACTTTCTTGTCGGAATCCTGTTGCTCTGATATGGGCTTGGGATTACCATCTGCACCTTCTATGATCCAGTGTCCGTCTTCGTCTATATCAATACTTTTGTAACCGTAGAAATTCCCAATCGGTTCTCCTTCCTGCATTCTATGAGTCGGTTGCTGAATAGGAGCAAGTGTGTTTCCTGCATTCTGATAGGAGTCTGAGAAATACTTGTCACTGGACAAGGATAAGAGTTTATTTTTGTTCGTTGAAAAGTTGATACCTGAATCCCAAATGAGATTCTTGTTCTGTACGGGAACTACATTCAAAGATACCTCAAGACCTGTATTTCGCATTGAACCGGCATTTGCTGTAATCCATGCGCTATAATAAGGTGGTACAGGGACTTGATAGGAGCCTATAAGATCCTTTGTTTCCCGGTTGTAGAAATCAATGCTTCCCGGATATTCTGTCATTGAGAAAGCCGAAGTCAAGGCCAATATTCAATTCTTCTTTTTTCTCCCATCGTAAATCAGGATTTGGATTCCCTCCTGGTCGTAAAAGATTAGTCCATTGTCCGTTATAGTAGCCGTAACCTCCCATATTTAATGAATTTAAAGAGATATAAGCCGAACCGGGTTCCGTTCCTGTTATACCAAAACCGGCTCTTAGTTTAAGGGTACTAATTGCTTGGATATTATTGAGGAATTGCTCTCCCTTCATATTCCAGGCTAAAGATATTGCCGGAAAATTACCCCATTTGTGGTCCTTACCAAATTTAGAAGAACCTTCATGTCTCACGCTGGCAGAAATGAAATATTTACCTTTATAATTGTAATTTACTCTTGCAAAAAATGCAATGAGCTTATTCTCACCTTGATAAGACGATTGGTTTGCTTTTCCTTCTTTCAGCGCATTGCCTAACCCCATATTATTATATGAATAATCATCGGATGGAAAGTCATAATTATCCATAGAAGCGGATTGATAGTTCCATTTGTTCCAACTATATCCAGCTAATGCATTCAGATTGTGTGAATTGTTGAATTGCTTATTATATTGAGCTGTTAACTCCATCATGGTATTTTCATTGCGGGCTGTTGAACGTGAAGCATACCCGTTCTTTTTACTAATTGTGGTTGATTTATGCTTCTTAGTCTCATAATATCCGGAAAAGTTGTTGTATGTCTCATTTGAGATGAGGAATTTAATATCCAGCCCCTCAACAGGAATAAGGGTTATGGCTGAATAGGCTCTTAAGTTCGTTGATTTATTCTCTCCTTTTGTTTCGTTCAGAAGGGCAACCGGATTAAAAATCATATCACGTGCTATTTCAGTCCAATTACCATTTTCATCTTTTATAGGACTTGTCGGATTAAAAATCAATGCACTCTGATATACATCATTACTGTATCCGATGTCGTACTTCCTTTGATAGCCATTCAAATTTGCCTCTATTTTAAGCTTGTTGTCAAACATACGGTGAACAATGTTGATACGAGGATAAATCATATCTACTTTTGAGCGTTTTACAATTCCCTCATTCGAGGTATAATCGAAGCTGGCTATGTAGCTGGTGTTTGCTGATCCACCCTTAAGGTTAATACTGTATGTCTGATTGAATGGAGTCTGTAATATTTCGTCCATCCAATCAACTCTGGCTCCGTTATCCATTGCACCGGGGATTCCTTGTTGGACTTTATCCAGATATTGGGCAGCATTCATCATAGGGAGCTTCTTATTTATCTTCTGAAACGAAATATAGCTATTGACTTCGATTGATGGCTTCATTTCTGTTTTTCCACTTTTGGTGGTTATCAGTATTACACCGTTGGTACCCCTAGTTCCGTAAATAGCTGCGGCTGAACCATCTTTTAATATATCGATTTGTGCAATATCATTCGGAGAAACGCTGTTGAGATCTCCCTGGACACCATCAATGATGACCAAAGGAAAGGTGCCTGAATTGAGCGTAGCAACACCACGCAACGAAACTTGTGAAGTGGACAATGGATTGGCATCAGGCGAAACTACAGCTAAGCCTGCAACCTTACCCCTGATTAGCCCTGCTACATCCGGTTTTGTTGCTTGTACAAACTCACTGGCTTTCACACTCATCACCGAGCTTGTCAGTTCCTCCTTGCGTTGTGTGCCATATCCTATTACCACTACTTCATCCAGCCGCTTGGCATCTTCTTTTAATACCACTTTTACAGATGCTTGTCCGTTTGTCTGCACTTCTTCTGTAATGTAACCTATATAAGAAATTACCAATGTACCTTTAGCTGCATTTTCCAGCGTGAAGTTACCGTTAAGGTCTGTAATAGCTCCTTTGGATGTACCTTTCATCATTACGGTAGCTCCGATGACGGGGTCTCCGTTTTCATCTACTACCTGTCCCTTTACAGGGTTGGATTGCATGACTGCTTGTACTTCATTTACCGTTGCAAAAGCATCCTGTGGGTAGCCCGCATAGAGAGCGGATACCATCATCACGGAGAGGAGAGTTTTCTTTGATGATCTTTTAAAATGATAGTTCTTCATGAATTTGAATTTAAAATTAAAGGTTTCTTTTTCTTTCGATAGAGGTGAGCTCATCCATCTTTCGGCAGCAAAGGAAAACAAATAAGAGTAAAGCTGTTAATGCTTATAAATCAAATCATAGGGGGTAATTAATCAACTCTAAATTGACTAATTACCCCCTATGATCTGAGCAAAATTACCTGAAATAATCGGGTGCTTTGCTGCTTAATTAAGATGGATGAGTACTTTCTTCTTTCTTCTCTTTTATCTGTTTCTGATATTCACCGGGCGACATACCGAACGCTTCTTTAAACGACTGGGTGAAATTCTTATAATCACTGTAGCCCAATGCTGTGATAACATCTGCCACAGTTGCCGTTTTATTTTCCAACATCCGGCAGGCATGTTGCATCTTTATATCCTTTATAAAATCCAACGGAGTTTTGCCAGTGATTACTTTTATCTTCCGAGAAAGTGTGGAACGGGACATATTCATAGCCTCTGCCAGTGATACCACATTGAATTCCGGTTCATTCAGATGTTCTTCTACCGCTTTGGTCGCCCGATCCAGAAGTAACTTATCTATCTCGGCAAATTCAGAGGTGGAAATGCTGTCTTTGGTATCCAGGTATTGATGCATTTTCACCAACTCGGCACTGTCCGCCCATTTCTCGTCGTTCTTGCGTTTCATCCGTTTCAGATAGGCATAAATGCTATATCCTATGATGCCCATAACTAGCAGGGTATAAAAGAGATAAGCCCACCAGGTTTCGTACCAGGCAGGCAGGCGGTGGATTGTTATCTCCGTCACCTCATTACTCCATAACCCGTTTTTATCGGTAGCTTTCACCTGGAATGTATATTTTCCCTTGTCCAATCTGTTGTAGAAGGCGGAATTCTTCCGGTCGTTCAAGTAGATCCAGTCGTTGTCTATACCTACCATCCGGTATGCATAACGTATCTGGTCTAAGTTATGAAAATCTAATGAAGAGAATTCGATTTCCAGATTCTGATCATTGGGTGACAGGCGGATAGGCGTATTTATAGGGTCTTGCTTCAACTGGTCGTCCCAAATGCTCTTTCCCATGATCTTGATGTCACTGATATGGGTGGTTACCTGTTCGGGTATGCTTTCCAGTTGCTGGGTTGGTGAGATGGACACAATGCCTGAGATTCCGCCGAAATAGATTTCTCCTTTCCGGTCGTAGTAGACGGCTTTGGATAGCAGACGGGTAAGGAGGAAATTCTTATCCCTGGTGCTGTAACTCCGGTAAGCGCCATTGCGCGGGTTGAACTCTTTAATCATCTGATTGGTAGTGATCCATACATGATTGTAGACGTCTACAGTGATATTATTGATGATATCCCCCTTCATGCCGCAACTGAAACTGTAGTCTTTCAGTTGCTCCTTTTGTCTCGGGTCGAACAGTAAGACTTCCCCTTCGGTAGTACCCATCCAGAGGTTTCCGTCACTCGTGGCATCTATGCATACAAAGTCTTTATCGAAGGGATAAGATTCGATACCTTTATCCTGCTCAATCCGGTAGATGCCTTTGTTTCGGATGACAGTCCATATCCGGCTGTCGGCTGTTTGGGTGATGCCGGCAACCGGACCCGATACTTCCGGAATGCTTTCAAGAGTTGCACTCATAATCCGGTATACGAACAATCCTGTCGTAGTACCTATCCATAGATTATTCTGAGGGTCTTCGAATAGTGAGGTAATCAGTCCCGGATTATTTGTGACGTTGCCAAGTTCTATCCGTACATCTTCTTTCATTTCCATATTCTGCTGGCTCAGACCGAAGACGGTGGGGCCATACGAAGTAGCCCATATCCAGTTGTGGTTATATGATCTGGCTATGTTGGTGACATCTCCAAATGGTAAATTCCGGGTTCCTTGACATTGTGAATAGTGTTTGAGCTTTTCTTTCCGGCTGTCATAAATGCATAGGCCGTATCGGTCTTGTGAGAACCAGAAGATACCGTCTTCATCTTTGCACAGTGAATTTATGGCGGGATTCGCCTTTAACTGGTTTCTTAAATCCGGCAGGGGATACTTCTGGACAATGTAATCGCGGATATCGATAATAAAGCTTTCTACATCGAAAGCCGATACCCATAGCTTCCCGTCTTTATCCTTATATATTTCATAAAGTATTTTGTTGCCGGGGGTAAGGAAAGAGGAAGTGTCCACTTGTTCTAAGTGTCCCTCCTTTGTGATGCGGAAAGCAAACAAGTCTTTCCAGGAAGTGACCCATATATAGTGGAATACATCATCCTGCACCATGTGGTAGATAGCTCCCGTAGCATTTCCTGTGATATCTACAGGGAGAGGCTGGGGAATATATTGCGTTTCCGGAGATTTACTGTTCGGGTCGAAGCGTACGATTCCTTTTCCCCAGGTGCCGAGCCAGTAATATCCGTTTGTTTCGTCCCAGATGATCCGTTCAATGTCCATATAATCCCTGTGGTGGAAGTAGGCTTCAAAGTTGTCCGTATCTTTATTGAGTTTATACATTCCGCCTCGGGTGAGGGAGATTATTAAATCCCCGTTCTTGTCTTCGTAGACGATGTACACAAATTCAGGAGAGTGGTTGTATTCGGTTTTATACCGCTTTATCAGAGTGCCGTCAGCCTTGAACCGGAATAATACGCCATGCATGCTTACCCATATACTCCCGTCCCGGGTTACGTTTATAGTGAATACATTCTTGTCGGAGCACTCCTGCAAATCCATGGGAGTGATCCGGCAGGTAGCCTTATCCAGTATATAGCCTCCCTTCATGGTTCCGAACCAGATTTTTTTGTCGTGGTCTTCGGAGATATAAGTAATATAATTATCCGATAAGAGTCCCGGGTGATACAGATCGGAGCGGAAAACGCGGATATTGTATCCGTCGTTTCGGCAGAGACCGTTGAAAGTGCCGTACCACATGTAGCCATCGCTGTCCTGAAATATACGATGGATGGCATTCACCGGAAGTTTATCTAAGGAAGGTATTTCTCTGACCACGATATCCTGAGCATGCAGCAAGGGGCTGAATATTAAAAGACACAAGAGCTGCATCAGGTAGACTTTTTGTCTGATAATCATATTTGAGATGGCTTTTATCATAGTATCTTTTATATATCGATACACAAAGATATGAATAAAAACTCAGAAATCTTATTACCTGTAATGAATGAAAAATTATTTAATTGATAGTTAATACAATAAAAAGTAGAGTCAGACCTAAATCCGGCTCTACTTTTGAGGTATACATTATATAAATCCTAGCGATATGTTATTGCATTCCATTCCGGTGGAATTCCTCCTTGTAAATGGCGTACAAAGAAATCATAGCGTTTATGTTCCCCGAAATCTTCTCCCATCGTGTGGTGTGCACCGGGAATCACTACCAATTCAAAATCTTTGTTGGCTTTTATCAGTGCGTTCACCACCTGCATGGTTGAGGCAGGATCTACATTATCGTCCAGTTCACCTACCACCAGCATCAGGGGACGGCTCAGCAAATGGGCATTCTCTACATTCGATCCTTCCTTATATTGATCTCCTACGGGATATCCCAGCCAGAGTTCGTTCCACCAGATTTTATCCATGCGGTTGTCGTGGCAGCCACAGGCGGAATAAGCGGCTTTGTAGAATTCGGGATGTAGCAGCACGGCAGTGGTGGATTCTTGGCCACCGGCGGAACAGCCGTAGATGCCTACGCGATCCATATCCATATACGGATACTTCTCTCCGGCAGCTTTAATCCAAGCGATGTGATCGGGAAGTCCTGCATCTTTCAGATTCTTATAACATACATTCTCAAATTCACGTGAACGGAAAGAAGTTCCCATTCCGTCTACCATGACGACGATAAAACCGAGTTCGGCAAGGGAAGTCATGTACCAGTTGTACGGAATGAAAGTCTTGGGTACATACTGGTCACCGGGACCTTGGTAAATGTATTCGATAACCGGATACTTCCGGTTCGGGTCGAAATTGGTAGGGCGTACAATCAATCCCCACATATCTGTTTTCCCATCGCGGCCCTTGGCTGTAAATACTTCGGGGGCTTTCCAGCCTTCTGCTTTCAGACGACTGATATCGGCTGTCTCCAGCGGCATCACCACCTTGCCATCTTCGGCACTGCGCAATACGGTAACAGGAGCTTTGTTTACCATAGAGTAAACGTCTACCAGATAATTCATATCTCCCGAGAACCAGGCACGGTGCATTCCTTCTTCCGGAGTAAGGCAAACCAAGTCTTTCCCGTCGAAACCAATGCGGTAATAGCGGATGAGATAAGGATCCTCACCGGGTTGTACACCATTTGCGGAGAAATAAATCTGCCGGTTGTCCTCGTCTACGCGGAGCACTTCGCGCACATACCATTTGCCGCGGGTTATCTGATGGACGGGTTGTGCGGTAGAGCGGTCGTACATGTACAGGTGGTTCCAGTTATCCCGTTCGCTCATCCAGATGATGTGCTTGTTATCCCTTAGGTCGTGGCGGAAACGGCGGGTATAATTCACGTATTTGTCGCTGGTTTCTTCTATCAGAGGACGTACGGTGCCTGTCTCGGCAGAGAGTTCAAGTACACGATATGCCTGATGTCCGCGCTGGTTGTACTCGAAGGTAACGGAACGGCTGTCCGGGTTCCATTCGGGACCGTATATTTCATACTGCCGGTCGAAGAGGTCGGTGCTGGGGATGATGCCTCGTCCTGTTTCAACTTCATAAATGCAAGGTATCTTGAAAGGAAGTTCGTCTCCCGGTTTGGCATATTCCTGCTTGTGCAGTTTCGGTTGGAGCTGATCTGCCGGAGAAGACTCTACATAGTACACATAGCGTTTCTCTACTGGGCGGATTTTGCAGGATGCCACTTTTTTGCTGTCCGGAGACCAGCGGATATAAACTGAGTAATAGTTGCTGAGTGTACCGTCAAGGCTCAACTGCTTCTCTTTTCCCGTGGCAAGTTCCTTCACATATACATTCTGATTTTTGATATAGGCGGTATACTTTCCATCGGGTGAAGTTACGGGAGCGGCTTCTTTTTCGTCATCCCGTTCCATCCAGTGTTTTTGTGGTGCATTGCGGTCGGGCAGGGCACCTTCATTTACCAACTGATTTTTGCGGGTGGCGTACATCCAGCGCTGATTACCAAAAACAAAACGAAGCGTATCTAAGCTCGGGTTCACTCGTAGCCGTTCCAGTTGGATTGCTTCGGGCTTTACTTCTTTGCCGGATGCGTTGCTCAGTGCGCTTGCCAGACGCTTGTGGTCGAACAACTCCTTTCTGTTTTTCTTGTCTGCGTTCACCGATACGTAGATACGGCCTTCGGGCGTATTGCGTACATACCAGAACTGATGTGTGCCTTCTATCCACTGCGGCGTGACGCTGGAGTAGAAAACTTTGTTGGCACTGAATTTCTCTCTCAATGCGTAGGCACGGTTATAATCGTCCACTGTGCCTTGTGCGAAAGCCATGCCCCCGCTAAGGAGCATGGCTATCGACAAACCTAACTTACAAACATTCATATCTAACTAACCTTTATTGTACTTCCCATTCATAAACACCTGCTGCATTTTTGTCCGGCAGGGTGATTTCCAGTTTTACTGATTTGGTCTTCACGGGATCAAAGTTTACGGTGTTTCCCGCACCTTTTACAACGCCATATTTGTCGACACCTGTGACGGGTTGCCACTGGCCTTGTGCATCTTTATAATATATCTTCCAGCTTTTCGGTACACGACAACCGCCCCAGGGAGCATCGTCGAACCAATATACGGTGGAGCTTGATACGGTAGCTTCTGCCGGGAACTCATACGTGATCCATTCCGTAGTTCCCTGTTTGGGCCACCAATGGTAGTAGGGCAGGGAACGGTCGTTCTCATCTTTCGGAACCAGGCGGTCGTTGATGGCTGAAATGGAGCTTGCGCGGTGGGATGCGTCTATTTTACTTTCCGAAGCCAGTGTGGCAGGCATGGCGGAGCGGGATGCGCTCAGCTCTTGTGGCAACCATACTTCCATAGCTCCCGAACCACGGTGGGCCCATGCGTAGTAAGGTATCAGTGTCAGGTTCACATCGGTAGTGGTCAGGCGACCCTGATCGTCATAGCCAAGTGTCTGTGCGCCGGTCTTCAATTGGTTGATGCCATACAGTAGATCGGGCTTTTCCACCACTTCAAACTTCGGGTTACGGTTCATGAATACGCTGAAGATGTCGAAGTTGTTATCCGGGAATTCTGCACAGTATACAATCGGTCCGCGTTCTACGGCAATGCGTCCACGGTCGGCTTCCACCTTATTGTTGGCTTTCACGGTGCGCGGTTCCATGTCGAAGTGTACTTCCACCTTATCACCCTTTTTCCAACGGCGGTCGATGCAGAAATAACCATCTTTCAGTTCATTCTGTACGGCTTCTCCGTTTACTTTCACTGTGTATTTCAGACGCTTGCCGTCACTATAGGTATACAGGTCACTGGGGACTACCTGACCCCGAACCCATCCGGGAATACGGACTTTCAGGTTGAACTGTCCGGCGTTATTCTTGTTGATGCCGATGGTAATGTCACCGTTCCACGGGTATTTGGTGGTTTGCTCGATAGAAACAGCTTTGCCACCCACTTTCAGGTCGGAAGTGTTGGACATGAAGAGGTTGACGTAAACGTCCTTATCCTTCACAGCGTAGATATATCCCGGCAGGGACGGGATGAAACGGCAGATGTTGGACGGGCAGCAGGCACAACCGAACCAGGGCTGGCGTTGATGCTGTCCCATACTTTCCAGCGGGTTGGGGTAGAAGAAACCGCCACCGTCCAGGGATACGCCTGAAATCAGACCATTGTATAAAGTGCGTTCCAGTACATCGTAGTATTTGGATTCACCGTGCAGGAGGAAAAGACGGTAGTTGACGTACACGTTGCCGATGGCAGCACAAGTCTCGCAATAGGCTGACATGTTGGGCAATTCGTAGTTCTTGCCGAAAGCCTCTCCGGCTGCTGTAGCTCCGATACCGCCGGTGATGTAATATTTCTTGCCAACGATATTGTCCCAGATGCGGTCGATGGCATGAATGTAGGCGGTGTCTCCCGTCAGGGCGGCTACGTCGGCCATACCTGCATACATATATGCGGCGCGAACGGCGTGTCCCACAGCTTCATCCTGTTGAACCACCGGCTTATGTGCCTGGCTGTATTCATCGGTACGACTGGTATATCCACGCTGGTCGAGGAAGAACTTGGCCTGGTCGAGGTATTTCTGGTCTCCGGTAACCAGATAAAGTTTGGCAAGTGCCATTTCGGCAATCTGATGTCCGGGGACACGGATTTGCTGTCCTTCGCCTGTACCGATTTCACGGCATACGCAGTCGGCATATCGGATGGCGATATTGAGGAAGTTCTTCTTTCCGGTGGCCTGGTAGTGGGCGATGGCGCCTTCCACCATGTGCCCTAGGTTGTAGAACTCGTGGCTTAGGTCTTCTACCTTTTCCCAGCGTTTGCTTCCCGCCCATTCATGGGGATGTTTCGGATTCATGGTTCGGCTGGTATAAAGGTATCCGTCCGGTTCCTGTGCGGCGGCTACAATGACGAGCACGCTGTCAATGTATTTGGCCAGTTTCTTATCGGGATACGTCTGTAACAGGTAGCTGGCACCTTCGATGGTTTTGTATACGTCCGTATCGTCGAAAGCCAGTCCGCCTACTTTAATGGTATCACTGGGATGGGCTGCGTTGACGAAGTTCTGGTATCTTCCGGTTTCCTCGCATTTGCTGAATGCCAGGGGGATGGTTACCTCTCGGCTCGCGTTGAGGCGTTGTCCCCAGAAGGAGTCGGTTACTTTCACCGAGGTGAAAGGTACGGGATCAATGGGATACCCGTGCGATTGTTTTTTCACTTGCGCCTGACTGCCTACGGTGGCGGCAACCAGCAGGGTGGTAACTAATACTTTTCTCATGGTTATTATTCGTTTTATGGTATTATTTCTTGATTGGAATATATTCGTCCCATAGTTTCAGTGAATGCAGGTAGCCCGTGAACGGCCAGTTGTGTTCTGCATTCCGCCCCAAAGTTACGTATTGTGATGGTTTTATTAGCAATTGAATATCTTTTTCGCTAATTAATTTACCATTGATATATACTTGTTCTATGCGGCCGTCGAAACAAATATAGATATGCTGCCATTTGCCGGTCAGCTCTTTCATGTCCTTGTATCCGGCATCTTCGTACCAGCCGTAGTGGTTGATGACACCGCATCGGGGCTCCGTGCCATTGACGAGCATAATCTTTTCCAATTCGTCATGCGAAGTCGTGAAGTCGGCTACACATTCGTTTTCGGCAATAGAATCATTCAGTATCCAGGCTTCCAATGTATAGGGGGCATTGTCCAGCAAGGTTGCAGGCAGGGAGAAGTTGGACTGGAATACCTGATGACCATCAAAACTGAAACTCTTTTTTCCTTCCACTTCCTTAATGATGGAGGGGGCTTTGTGGGCTTCGAAGTATCCTTCTATTCCATGATTGGAAAGATAATGTACGGTGTCGCCTGCGGCGAAGTCATCAGCGGTGATGCTTACTACTAGGCCACGCTTTCGCTGATCAGCAGCCGGTAAGCGGACGATATCCGTAGTGGTATCATATTCCTGTTCGGCAGGTGCCTGTTTCCAGTTATAGTAGCGCAGATTAGTGATGATTAAGGGCTCGGCTCCGCTTTGAAGCGAAATCACACCGGATGAAAGGGCGGATTCCGCTTCGTAGCTTTGCCATCCACCTAACCTATGAACTAACCCACTAATTGTATGCTCTTTGGAGGGAGAAAGTAACGGATGGCGGTATTCTAGCGTAGTGCCCGGTTCGAGAACCAGTGCGTTGCGTCCGTCAATGCGCTCGGTGCGAGCTGATCCTGCTTTCAGGATAAAAGCACCTCCTAACATTCCTTCATTATTCTGCCATTCGCGGCCATTCCAGTCGGCGGCTGTCAGTCCGAGCCATTGTTGGGGAGCGGAGTCTTCGATACCGGAAAATACCTTGAGGTTCCAGATAGCACCACCGAAGCCATTCTTCTGTCCGCCGGTATAGGTGAGGCGCACGAAGCGGGCTTTGGCTTTTCCGAAATCTACCATTGGGCTGCCTGCCAGATGATTGTTCCGCTTGTCGGCAAAGATAGTCCAGCGTTTACCATCTGTTGAAGTTTCAATCAGGTATTGATAGAACTGAGTGCCATATTCAAATTGTGTCCAGATCGTTTGTATCTGTTGGGGGCGTCCCAGGTCTATTTCAAGCCATTCCTGTCCCATGCCGCGCGGACGCCATAAAGTTCCGTTGTTATCATCTACGGCATATTCAGGACGGAAGTTGTCATCATAAGAGGAAGAGGCACGCACGCTTTTACCAAAGGCGAGGTTGTTTGATTTAACAACGGAGGGGGCCAGTGCACCTACGCCGTCATGAGTAGGGATGATTTTCTGAATCGTCCCGTCTGCATTGAATGTCATGCGGTCGATGCAAAGCTGGCGGTGGAAACCACGGTTGGAGTGTGGATTATCGTGGCGGTGATAAACGATATAGTAATCATTGCCTTCCTGAAGGATACTGTGGTGGCCGGGACCGTGAATGGTTCCGTCAGCATTGGTTTCGAGGATACAGCCACCATAGGTGTAAGGACCCAGAGGTTTGTCTGAAGTGGCGTATTGCACACGGTATGTGTGGTCGTGGCAGGAACCGGAGGAATACATAAAGTAGTAGGTTCCATTGCGTTTGATTACAAAAGGTGCTTCGAAGAAATCGGTGGCTTCGGTATTGGGGATGAGGCGGGTTTCGGTAAAACTCTTCAGATCGGGAGCTAATTTTCCGGCACCGCAACCGAAACCTTTGTAAATGCCCCAGGTTCCCCAGTACATATAGACTGAACCGTCATCGTCCACAAATGTTTGTCCATCCAGAGTGATGGCATTTGTTACGAAGCGGTCAGGGATAAGGACCGCTTCGCTATCGCCTAGGATATTCTTCCACGGACCACGGGGAGTTTCACTGACTCCGCAATGGATGATACAGGGCTGGCAGTAAAAGTAGTAGTACTTCCCATCAGAGTGCTGCATCACATCGGGTGCCCATATCCAGTGACTGTCGGGCCAGTTCATGGGCATCAAGGTCCAGTTTACAAAGTCCTTGCTGGTCCATACTTGTGCGGGGCCAAAGCCTGCACCACTGCCATCGGTAGTGGCATACATATAATAAGTATCACCAAACTTTTTGATAGTAGGGTCGGCAAAATATCCGGGAATCACGGGATTACCCGTCCCCGGAGCATTGAAAGCGGCCTGTGCAAAGGCAGAGACAACTCCTATTAAAAAGGAAGTGATTAAAAGGATGGTTCTATTCATATTGTTACTTTATTGTTAGAAAAATTACTTGCACCGCGCAGCAAACTTTGCTCCAGCGCTACGCTGGTCATTTATGTATTTCATTATTAATCGGTATCTCTATTTCATAAAAATATTCTTTCAACAGCTTGTACATTTCCGGATCGTAAGCTTTCAGCTTTACGCGACGATTCATAGAATTGTGTATGCCATTGGCAGGATCAGCATAACGGTTACAGTTAAAGAAAGACTGTACACATTCAGCAAAATACTCTTCTTTGTTACTTAATGCATAAGTACCGGCCCATACTCCTTTTTCTCCAGCACTTTTCCACAATACTTCCAGTCGGTCATTGAAATCCGGTTCCACACCTGCAATTCCTACCATATGTATCAGATGGGCAAATTCATGAATCAAAATATTTTCGCCTGTATATTTATCTTGTGGTAAAGCCAACAGATTCTCTTCTCCGCAACTGGCGGAGAACTCATCTTCCGGTGCCCCACCGAAACCACGGGCACGCCAGTTCCAGTATGCAATGCTGTCCGGCGAATTACAGATGTGTGCAAACTCCGGTAAATCACAAGTTTCTTCGTCTTTACCGATAACCATCACGTGGCAACCTTTTTTCACCATATGCGCTTTTACATCCGGACGTTTTGATAGCATCAGACTGATGATATCACATGCTTTTAGCAACGCTTCATCACTTACCTTTTCGGAGGAAGTGACATACAATCCCTCAGTTTCAATGTATTTCTTATAAAAAGAAGGAATATTCTTTCTCTCGGGTATGGACGTTACTTCACCCCGCACCGGATATAACTCAAGCTTCATCGCGAATCCCCCGCCCGAAGCTAAATGTATCTTTATCCGGCTGTTTTTGTCTATAATCAGTTTCTCTGTACGATAATCTTCCGCTTGCTTGTTCGCATTAATACCATCAGCAAAGAGTGTGGCTGTATAGCGAACATTGGAAGGCAGGAACGAAAAGTCAAGTTCTACATCACGTTCATCCCAGTTTGTCATCCCGCCAATGTACCAGTTGATATCTTTCTTTCGTACACTGACGATATATTCTCCCATTTTACCTGCGGCGATAAAGGTAGAATCCGTCTCCACAGGAATTGAAGTGATGAAGTCCACACATTCCTGTTCATTCAGATAATTCGTCGGAGCATCGCACAGCATGGTGAGCGGAGAATCGTGTACAATATAAGCGGCCAACTGATGACAACGGGTTCCCATACTCATCGGTGAGTAATAGACGGCACGCCAGTCGGCTTTCGTTGCATTGCGCATGGCACCCGGAGTATAATCTACCGGACCTGCCATCATACGGATATAAGGGAAGGTCACATCGTAAAGAGGCATGTTATTCTTGATATCCGTCCACTTCACCTCTTCCATACCGAACAGGCTCTCAAAGTTGATGATATTCGGATAAGTGCGATTGATACCTGTAGGTTTGTAAATGCCATGAAGGTCGAGTGTCAACTTATGTTTTGCCGTAGCATCAGCGATACGATATACCATTTCAACGGCAGTCTGATCGTCACGATCCAGAAAGTCTACTTTGAAGCCTTTGATACCCATTTCGGAGTACTTCTTGCAGGCGGTTTCCAGTTGTTTGTCGAGTACATTGAATACTGTCCAAAGAATGATATCAACTCCTTTCTGTTTTCCGTAGGCAATCAGTTCCGGAAGGTCCAGTTCCGGAATGACAGTCAGCATATCACCGCTTTTCGGGTTATACCAACCCTCGTCGAGCACTATAAACTCTATATCATTCCTGCTGGCGAAGTCTATGTAATATTTATAGGTATCCATATTGATACCTGCCTTAAAGGGGACACCTTTCAGATTCCAGTCATTCCACCAATCCCAGGCTACTTTTCCGGTCTTTATCCATGATGTGTCACCTATGCGATTGGGAGATGCCAGTGCATACACCAGATTATTAACAGGCATATCCGTATCCTTTTCAGTAACAGTCAGTACGCGCCAGGGATAAGTACGTGCACCACTACTGCGTGCTATGAAATCACTGGTTTCTGTTACATACTCCTGCATACGCCAAGGATAGAAATCTGTTTGGGTAGGGTAGGAAGCAAAAACACCTTTTAGCCCATATCCATCTTTCTGAGATTCTACAAACATTCCCGGATATGCTTCAAGATCAGATTCCAGTAGAGTTAATTTGGTTTTACCGCAGTCCACTGTAACGGGTAGGAAAGCTACTTTCGGTTGTGCCTTCGATAGTGGGGTAACATCGTATATATTTTGAAAAGCCATTGCCATCGGCTTTTTGTCATTCGTCGTATAAGGAAGATAAGCTGTATAATCTTGATTAAAGTTGAAATCGGCTATTTCATTTTTGACTGTAATATCTGCTGTACGTGTAGTATAGAAACGGTAGGCTACTCCATCATCATAAGCGCGGAAAGTAACTCCAAAACCATCTATCAACTTCAAGTCGAGTTCATTGCATGCAGCAATGAACTCCTTGAAGCGGTAGAAAGGGGATTCTACATTATCCCTGATCTTTTTCCTTTTTATACCAGTTACCTGAGAGTTGTTTCCTATTTCGGTTCCGTCAGCCAGAACCAAGCCTATGTTAGAAAGAGAGAGAATTGTATCCTTTTCGTGCATTATCTGATAAGATAATTTGTCTCCGGTACTGATTTCTACTTTCAGTTTTCCGTCGGGAGATGTCAGTGCGTATTTCTTTCCGGATGCTGCTTTGAGTGAATTATTTCCGCAATACAGAAATAGGGAAATAATGACTAATTTGAAAGAGAGGTTGTTTTTCATAATTCGGTTAATTCTTATTTGTCTGTTTGCAAAGTAAAAGAAAAAAGAGCGAACGGAAAGACTGAATAATATAATGAAATAAAAGAATAGTCCAAAAGATACCTTTCTGTGGTCTTCTGAATGGCTGTTTGTAGTATTCTTGTATTCGATTGGACTATTTTTTTTATTCATTTGCATGTACTTATCTGATTCTTATTTATCTCGTATTTAGGGCGTAGCTTCTTTGTATCTTTAAAATGATAGTTCTTCATGAATTTGAATTTAAAATTAAAGGTTTCTTTTTCTTTCGATAGAGGTGAGCTCATCCATCTTTCGGCAGCAAAGGAAAACAAATAAGGGCAAAGCTGTTAATGCTTATAAATCAAATCATAGGGGGGAATTAATCAACTCTAAATTGACTAATTACCCCCTATGATTTGAGCAAAATTACCTGAAATAATCGGGTGCTTTGCTGCTTAATTAAGATGGATGGGTACTTTCTTCTCTTTTATCTGTTTCTGATATTCGCCGGGCCGAACGCTTCTTTCTCCTTGTATAATAAGAAAGAGTAGATAGGGAGTAAGTAAGGAGTAGGTGCATTCCGGATATCTGTCTGGTTGGGTGTAGTTTTTGAATGATCATTATATGCGATGAATATGAGAAGCACTTCCTGTAAAATATTGCAGATTCAGTTAATAATTGGTGTTCCGTTCCCTTTTCGTTTGTCATTTATGGGCTTATTGTGTATAGTACCTACAGGTATGAAAAAATAATCCAATATATGAAATGATTGTCTAAATCCCCTTCTGAGGCTTTGTGACTCGACTATTTTAGCATTCATATAGATTATTGTTTTATCCTGTTAAAAAAGAAATCCATTACTTTGTAATACGCTAATTGCAAGAAGAATTATGAAATCCATATCTTTATTACATATTATGAATAGAATAACTAATTACTTTTTCGGTAGTGTTGCCCTTTTTAGTATGAGTGCTTGTAACAACTCGTATGTTCAGCCCGATGCACCGATAAAAGAAGTTCCCTTTACTCAAGTCCACTTGGATGATAACTTCTGGACTCCACGCATTGAAACCAATCGTACTGTTTCCATACCTTCAGCATTTAAGGAATGTGAGAAGAATGGACGCTTTGATAACTTCGCCATAGCTGGTGGTCTGATGAAGGGAGAACATCGCGGTGACTTTTCTTTTGATGATACCGATCCTTATAAGATTATAGAAGGAGCCTCTTATTCGCTGGCTGTGAAATATGATAAAGCGCTGGATGCTTATTTGGATAGCGTTATTACCTTGATTGCTACTGCTCAGGAACCGGATGGCTATCTTACCACTTGTGTTACTAATAAATGCTATCGCCTTTCCGGTTGGTGGGGAAAGAGTCGTTGGGAAAAGATTAATAGTCATGAACTTTATAATAGCGGTCATTTGTATGAAGCTGCCGTTGCTCATTATCGTGCAACAGGGAAGCGTAATCTCCTTGATGTGGCTATCAAGAATGCCGACTTGGTATGTGAGGTCTTTGGTCCGAATGAAGGACAGAAGCATGTTCCTTCCGGGCATCCTATCGCTGAAATGGCCCTTGCTAAATTATATAAGGTGACAGGTGATGAAAAGTATTTGAAAATGGCTAAATACTTTGTAGAGGAAACCGGTCGCGGAACAGACGGACATCGTCTCAGCGAATACAGCCAAGACCACAAACCCATTTTGCAACAAGATGAAATAGTAGGTCATGCCGTACGTGCAGGATATCTTTATTCCGGTGTTGCCGATGTAGCTTCATTAACTCAGGATACTGCTTATTTCAATGCTTTAAGTCGTATCTGGGAAAATATGGCAAGTAAGAAGCTCTTCATCACCGGTGGTATCGGCTCACGTCCGCAAGGTGAAGGATTTGGTCCTAACTATGAATTGAATAACCATACCGCATACTGTGAGACTTGTGCTGCCATTGCCAATGTATATTGGAATCACCGTATGTTCCTAGCTACGGGTAATGCCAAGTATGCCGATGTACTGGAGCGTGCTCTTTATAATGGAGTTATTTCGGGTGTTTCACTCAGTGGCGATAAATTTTTCTATGATAATCCGCTTGAGTCTATGGGGCAACATGAACGCCAGCAATGGTTTGGTTGTGCTTGCTGTCCGGGTAATGTAACGCGTTTCATGGCTTCCGTACCTTTTTACATGTATGCTACTCAGGGCAATGATATTTATGTCAATCTTTATATCCAGAGTAAAGCTGAATTGAATACGGAAACTAACAATGTAAAATTGGAACAGATCACAACCTATCCGTGGGATGGCAAAGTCAGCATTTCCGTTAATCCCGAAAAGGAACAGGAGTTCGCTTTGCGCGTTCGTATTCCGGGATGGGCACAGGATGCTCCTGTACCTACGGACCTTTATTCGTTTACTGATAAGGCAAAGGCTTACACTATCTCTATTAATGGCAAGAAAGTAAATGCCACGCAACTGGATGGTTATGCTACGATTCTCCATGACTGGAAGACTGGAGATGTTGTGGAAATTAATTTCCCGATGGATGTCCGCCGTGTGAAAGCGAATGATAATGTAGAAGATGACCGTGGTAAGCTTGCTATCGAGCGTGGCCCAATTATGTTCTGCCTGGAAGGTAAAGATCAGGTTGACAGCATTGTCTTTAATAAGTTTATTCCTGACGGAACTTCAATGGAGGCAACTTACGATGCTGATTTATTAAACGGTGTCATGGTGTTGACTGGTACAGCTAAGGAAATAGAAAAAGATGGTAGTGTGAAAGAGGTCCCTTTCAAAGCCATTCCTTATTCCACTTGGAATAATCGTGGTGCAGACCAGATGGCGGTATGGATTCCTGAAGCTGCAGAGTATGCCCGTCCTACTCCGGAGCCAACAATCGCCAGCAAGGCACATACACTGATGATACAAGCACCTATCCAGAAAGATGCTCCTGAATCTGCTTCGGTTGAAACTTGGGCATGGGGTGTGAATGACCAGTGGGAACCAAAGCGCTCATCGGATATTTCCAAACCTTATCACTACTGGTGGTTGAGAAATGGAACACAGGAAACTTTGGCTTATCAATTTGATCAACCTTATACGATTTCAAACGTAGAAGTGTACTGGTTGGATTTCGATCATTATGACGGGGATTTCCGGGTGCCGGAAAGTTGGAAACTCTACTATAAAGATGGTAAAAGCTGGAAAGAAGTAGAAGCTTTGAATGAATATACGGTAAAGAAAGACTGCTACAACAGCCTTGATTTCAAACCGGTGAAAACGACAGGACTGAAAATAGCTGCCCAATTGCAGAAAGGTGCATCGGGTGGGGTTATTGAATGGAAAGTAAACTAATAGTTAATCAAAATCTAATAGTTAATCAAAATCTAATAATTAAGTAAAAAACAATGTAGTATGCAAAAATGCCTATTAACACTGTTGCTCTGCTTTATCGGTGTATATGCCAGGGCACAATACCAGGTATCTGGTACAGTAATGGATCAAACGGGAGAAACATTGATTGGAGCCACTATCCGTGAGGTAGGGGATAACAACAATGGTACTATTACGGACTTCAATGGTAAATACACCATTAAAGTATCTAAGAAAAATGCTCAATTGTCAGTCTCTTATGTAGGATATGAGGATCAGACTGTGAGCGTTCAAGGGAAGACGATAGTGGATATTGTTTTAAAAACAAGCGAACAAACTCTGGAAGAAGTTGTAGTTGTGGGGTATGGCACTCAGAAAAAGGAGAGTGTCACAGGCGCGATTACTTCTGTTAATCAGAAAGTTTTAAAACAAACTCCTGTAGCCAATATTACGAATGCTTTGGTGGGTAAAGTGACGGGGCTTACAGCCATTCAGCAATCCGGTGAACCGGGCTATGATGGTGCTACTATATTTGTTCGCGGTAAAGCGACTTTTACGGGAAGTACAAATCCTTTGATTCTGGTAGATGGTGTGGAACGTTCGTTTGGCGATATTGATGCTAATGAAATCGAAAGCGTTTCTATATTGAAAGATGCTTCGGCCACAGCGGTATATGGTGTACGTGGTGCGAACGGTGTTGTATTGGTCACTACTAAACGAGGTGAAGTGGGGGCACCAAAAGTCTCCTTGACCTATTCTTACGGTGTCCAAACTCCAACTCGTTTGACTAAATATTGCGATTCTTATGATGTGTTGACATTGTTTGAAGAAGGGCTTTCAAATGACGGAAAGTCTAGTCAATATACTCCGGAGACCATTGCCAAGTATCGCGACCGTAGCAATCCTACTTATCAATATTTATATCCTAATGTTGACTGGACAGAAGAATTACTGAAAGATAATACTGGGCAGATGCAAGCAAACGTGAATGTTTCGGGTGGTGGCTCTTTATTCCGCTATTTTGTATCAGTAGGCTATATGAATCAGGATGGTATTTATAAATATTCTGATATGTCAGAGTACAATACTAATGCAAAAATGGAACGATATAACTTTCGTACCAATATTGATGTTGATATTCGTAAAGATGTGAAGTTGATGTTGAATTTGGGAGGTATTATTCAAGATTTAAACTTTCCGGGAACCAGTGCCAGTGATTTGTTCTATGCTATCAAAACTCGTTTGCCTTATTATTATCCGATGACCAATCCTGACGGATCTATTGCAGAATATGCTAATTCTGAGGGTAATCCTTACGCAATGCTGACAAAAACAGGATATGCAGCTAATAAAAGTACTACATTGAATGCTACGGCAGGCGTGACGTGGGATATGAGCAGGCTTATCACTCAAGGATTAAGTTTGACGGCACGTTTATCTTTTGATGCGGATAACTATCGTAATGTTAGTCGTAGTAGAGGATATAATGCTTATAAATTTTCTATTGCTGAGACTGAAACAGACTTGTCAAAAGGTACTTATGCAAATGTGAGAACTGGTAGTGAAGCTTTGGGGTATGGAGTCACAGCTAACGGTACACGTTACACTCTGCTGGAAGCCATGTTGAACTATTCTCGTAGTTTTGGCGAGCATAATGTGACAGGGTTGTTGATGTATAATCAAAGTAGTAATTAATAGATGCTACAGATGCAATCAAAGGACTTCCTTTTCGTAAACAAGGTATTGTGGGACGTGTAACCTATAATTATGCCGGTAAGTATTTCGGTGAGTTTAATATGGGGTATAATGGTTCTGAAAATTTTATACAAGGGCATCGTATGGGCTTTTTCCCAGCTGTATCTTTGAGTTACGTACTATCTGAAGAGAATTTTTTAAAGAATACTTCATGGCTTGATTTATTGAAATTCCGTTTCTCTTATGGTTTAGTTGGTAATGATGACAATGGTTCGCGTTTTTTGTATCAAAGTCAGTGGACTACAGGTTGGAAGACTTATACATTTGGTCATACAGGTAATGGATTGAATTTAGGGGGAGCTGGAGTTTATTCAACAGGCAATGAAAGTGTCACTTGGGAAAAAGCAAAGAAATTGAATATTGGTTTGGATTTGTGGAAGAGTGCTATTCATCTGACCGTAGACGTATTTCATGAAAGACGTACTGATATTCTTTGTACTCCGGGTACGATACCGAGTACTATCGGTGTTACTTCTTTACCTTCTATCAATGCAGGTATTGTTACTAATAAGGGTTTTGAAATAGAATTGGAGCATCGCAAGAATTTCCGTAATTGGGGATATTCTGTTAAAGGTAACTTTTCATATGCAAAGAATAAAATTATATCAGCGGACGAACCTGATAATGTTGATAAACCTTGGCAACGCCGTGCCGGAACTAGTATTGACGAGATGTATGGTTATATAGCAGAAGGGCTGTTCCAAACTTGGGATGAAATAAATGATCCTGATATTGCGAAAACAACAGCTTCTAATTTACAACCGGGTGATATTCGCTATAAAGATTTAAATGGTGATGGTGTGATTAATGATGATGATCGTGGGTATCTTGGTAAGAATTCAACACCTGATAAGATTGTAGGTTTAGCTTTGTCCGGTAACTGGAAGAATTTTGATTTCAGTGTGTTATTTCAGGCTGCATTGGGTGGTAATACGTGGTTTACAGGTTCTGCTATTTGGCCTTTCGAATCTAAAGCATCTGTATCACAAGATGTATTGAATAACTATTGGTCTACAAATAATACCGCAGAACAGAATGCAAATGTATTTTATCCTCGTTTATCTTCTGACCATAGTGATAATAATTATATAGAGTCAACCTATTGGTTGAAGTCCAGTGACTATCTTCGTCTAAAGAATGTGGAAATTGGTTATCGCCTGCCAAAATCGGTTAACAAGTTTCTTGGAGTTGAAGAGCTTCGCTTTTATGCCAATGCGGTGAATCTGATTACTTGGGACCATATGAAAATTTTCGATCCGGAATCTCCGAATGGTGCCGTTAATTATCCGCAGATGAAGGTATTTAATTTTGGTGTTCATGTTTCATTCTAAAAGAAAAAGATTATGTTGAAAAATTATAAACTGAAAGCTTTTGCGCTTTTATTATTAGCTGGCTCTGTTTTAGGTTCTTGTGATTATCTGGATATTGCTCCGGCTGAAATCATGACGGAAGATAAAATTTTCCAAGATATAACTCTTGCACAACAAGATTTGGGCTCTATGTATCATGATATTATAAAATGGACAGCATTAAATAGCGATGACCGTCTTCTTCGAGATGGTCCGTTCACTTGGACCGGGTGTGCTGGTGATGAATCAATTGACCATTGGGGAACAACTGCTCCTACTACCTATTTTAAATTGGGTGGTCTGACTACTGGTTATAATCCGTTAGGAGACTGGAGTTGGAACTATGCACTTGTTCGTAAGGCTACTAACTTTATTAATAAAATAGAGGGTGTACCTCTGACACAGAGCCAACAACAAACTTATGGTACGAAAGTTAAACAGTTTAAGCAGGAGGCCCGTTTTTTGCGTGCGTATATGTATTTTGATTTGCTTCGCCAATACGGTGCTGTCCCTTTGATTACTGAGGTTCAAGATATTGCTGATATTTCCGGAGCACAGGTTCCTCGTGACCCAGTTAATAAAATAGTAGATTTTATTTGTAGTGAATTAGATGAGGCGGCTTCAGTATTGCCTGATACATGGTCGGATGATACCAACTATGGACGTATATCTAAAGCGGCATGTTTGGCGCTGAAAGCACGTACCTTACTCTATGCTGCTAGCCCGCTTTACAATGGAAATACGATGTATAAAGATGTCAAGAATCTTGATGGTACTCAGCTTTTCCCGCAAACTTATGATAAAGAATTGTGGAAGAGAGCGGCGGATGCAGCTGATGCTGCAATAAACTGCTGTTTAGGAGCTGGCATCCAAATGTCTTTGTCGGGAGAAAACTCTATTAATAAATATGAGAAGATGTTTTATAGTAATACTTCTAATCCGGAATTCATTTTGGCAAGTATTCAAACTTATGGTATTTATGAAGACGTGAGTTGTAATTCACACTCTGAAGACAAAGGTGGTTGGGGACGATTCTCTATCATGCAAAATCAAGTAGATGCTTATGAAACCGCTGATGGTCATTTACCCTTCTTGATGGATGATGACGGTTGTATTATTTATGATTCAAATGGACAGCCTACGGTTAATCCAGAATCTAATTATTCAGAATCCGGTTTTACACATGTTGATGAGTTGTGGGATGGAACAAGTTGGCAACCTTGTACCAATGTCTATAAGGATTTAAATGGAGCGGTGGTCAATGATATGGGAAAATATGATTTATACAATATGTATGTGAATCGTGATCCTCGTTTCTATGCTTCATTAACTTTTCAGGGAGCGAAATTCAGAAATGCTACTGAGGGGCTGGAACGTTGCTATCATTTTGCTTATTGGAGAAATCTGGAATATTATACATATTGGTGGGTAGACGGTTATCCTAACGTCAATACGAATAACGAAACTGGATACGGTTTACGTAAGTTCATGAATCCGGTAGCAGATATTAAGAATTGGATCGGTACAAGTTCTAATTATCCATTGTTCCGTTTAGCTGAACTTTATCTTATTAAAGCTGAAGCTCTGAATGAATATTATGAAAGTCCCAATCAAGATGTATATGATGCCATTAATGAAGTTCGTTCTCGTGTAGAAATGCCTGATCTTCCTATTGTTTCGGAAGATAATACAAAAATTGGCATGCGTAAACGTATTCGTAATGAACGGCGTGTGGAACTTTTCTTTGAAGGGCATCGTTTTTGGGATGTACGTCGTTGGAAGATTGGTGATAAGTGTTTTGGAATTCCTAACTATCGGATGAATGCACAACCGACAGAAGCGGAGATTATGGCAAAAGCCAATGAACTGGGCTATACGTCTATGACGGATAATGCCAATAATCCCGATTATTGGTGGGATCGGGTTTGGAATTCGAGAGATGCCGGATTACAAATATATTATAAACGTACGGTTGATGTGAATTGTGTATTTTCTGATAAGATGTACCTGTTCCCTATTCCGCAGGGTGATATTAATAAAAATTTGAATTTGGTACAAAATTACGGCTGGTAATTTAAATGATAATTTGAATTCATGAAAAAGGAGCGTATGGAAAAAACGTTCCTTTTTCTTTAAATAGTAGAATACTTCAATGAAAAATAAGTTAGTCTATATTGTGTTGTTTGTCGGTTTTTGTGTGAATATGTTTGCATGTTCTGATGGAAAAGGAGAGGCACTACTGCCTGAACCCATCCCCAATCCTACTCCTGTGCCAAAATACACTTTGCCGACAGGAAAATTGATATATATTCCTGATGAGTTACAGAGCAATGATTTTACGAAGGAGGAAAGTCAGTGGAGCTATTATCGTATGGATTATTCGGATAATTTTATCGTTTTCTGGGAGAAAGGTTTCGGCAGCAACCCTTTTACAGTGACAGATCAAGCTTTGAGGGTAGATATTAAAGACTTGTTGGAAAAAGCAGAGCTTTTTTATGATGTGAACGTTAATAAATTGAAGTTTGTTGAGACGGGAAAATCAAATACAGATAAATATCGTATGATGATTTTCCTGAAATATCAATCAGAATGGCTTGCAACAGGTTCCGGTTATGATGATATTATTGGTGCGTTATGGGTCAATCCCAGTACATGCCAGCCTGTTGGTTCTACAATAGCACATGAGGTAGGACATAGTTTCCAGTATCAGACTTATTGTGATAATCCGACAAGTGGCTGTGGTTGGCGTTATGGTTTTGGAGAGAATGAAGAAGGTGGAAATTGTTTTTGGGAGCAATGTGCTCAATGGCAAGCTTACCAGATATATCATGAAGAACGGTTCAATAATTATAATTTTGATGAGTATTTGTTGTCATGTTATAAACATCCGTTGCATGAGGCTCCTCGTTACGCCAATTATTTTATTCAGGATTATTGGTGTATGAAGCATGGCATCGAATTTATTGGTAAACTGTGGCGTGAGGCTCGAAGGCCGGAAGATCCTATTGAGGCTTATCAACGTATCACAGGTGTCAATCAGGAAACTTTCAATGATGAAATGTTTGATGCAGCCCGTCGTTTTGTGAACTGGGACATTGATGGGATAAAGGAATATGGCAGGAATTATGTAGGACGAAAGCAGTGTAAGTTAATTGCTTCAAAAGATGGGTATTATGCTATAGATCCGGCAGAATGTCCTGAGAATTATGGCTATAATGTGATTGTTTTGAATGTTCCTTCCGCTGGAGTAAAGGTTAGTGCGGATTTTGTAGGTATGGCAGGAGCTGACGGATACCGTAAGAAGAATGTGGACAAGGCTGGATGGAGATATGGATTCGTGGCTTATTTGGAAAACGGATCTTGTGTGTATAGTGATATTTTCTCAGAGAAAGAGGGCGAGGCTATTTTTGAATGTCCCAATTTCTGTAGGAAATTATATTTTGTAGTGAGTGGAGTACCTACTCAACATTGGCGCCATGCTTGGGATGATAATGATATGAATGATGAACAGTGGCCTTATAAAGTTAGATTTAGCGGAACAAACTTGTATGGTCAGATTGATGTTGATCCGGATAAGACTCCTGAAGATATAACCTTGATTTATGATGTACCTGTATCTTTGAGCAGTACGGATTATACGGGCTCTAATGTTCAAATAGAACTTCAGAGGCTTTGTCAATCCTTTTCATTGACTCCTGGGCAGATCAGTGATAAATGGGGAAAAGAAATTATTTTTGCTGGTGTAAACAAGGATGGCTCGCTGAATACGAATTCTACAGCTAATGAGCCGGGGCATTGGTTTGATATGGATGGAAATATTTGCGTTTGGGGAGAGAGAGCACAGATTTATTCTGAGCTCGATAAAGATAATTTTATTTTTAAGGTAGGACAATATCCAGGACATTGCAGAACTGGAGAAAAATATACCATAAGGCAATGCCTTGTTTATGGATATGAAACAGGACAGAAAGTACAAGCAACTTTTGTCTTTAACATAACAATTGAATAATATGAGGAAGTGTATTTTCATTTTATTGGTTATTCTGGCTGTGAGCTATAGACTAGAAGCTAAAAAGCAGGAGGTAGTTATGCCTTCCGGTAAAGAAATTTATATCCCTAAAGATTTGCGGGGTATGGATCTTCAAAATCCTGATAGTAAATGGAGTTATCACCGCATGGCATATACTGATAATTTCGTCATCTTCTGGGAAAAAGGTTTTGGAAATGATCTGTCTAATCCTCCTCAATTGGAAGGGCATGATATGAAAGTGGATTTGTCGAACTTAACGGAAAAATTGGAAAGTTTCTATCATTTCTTCCGAGATACCTTGAAGTTTTCCAAACCGGGTTCAAAGTGTGATAAGTATCGTATGATGGTCATGCTAAACTACTCTTTGGAAGGAACTGCCTATGGTGGTGATTATGATGGAGAAATCGGTGCATTATGGATTGCTCCCAATCGTGTGCAGGATAAGAAACTGAATTGCATTGCCCATGAATTGGGACATAGCTTTCAGGCTCAGATCAGTTGTGATGGAGAAGGAGAGGCTTGGGGAGGATGCGGTTTCTTTGAAATGACCTCGCAGTGGATGTTATGGCAAGTAAATCCCGAATGGATCACTGATGAAAAATATCATTGGGATGCTTTCATGAAGCTGACTCATAAAGCTTATCTCCATTTGGAAAATATCTATCACTCTCCCTATGTACTGGAATATTGGGGTATGAAACGAGGATTACCTTTTATTGCCGAACTCTATCGTCAAGGTAAGCGGGGAGAAGATCCGGTGATAACTTACAAGCGGATGACCGGATTAGATCAGAAGCAGTTCTGTGATGAAATGTTTGGTGCTTATCGTCATTTTATCAACTGGGATTTTTCTCGTGTATGGAAAGAAACTCGACCGTATGCCAATAAATATACTACCAGCTTAACCACTCTATCGGACGGGTGGTATGAAATCGCACCGGACAACTGCCCCGAAAACTATGGATTTAATGCTATTCCGTTAGCTTTACCTGAACAGGGAAAGAAAGTGAAAGTAGAGTTCTGTGGAGAAGCAGGAAAGGAAGGATATAATGCAATTCATACGGATAAAGCCGATTGGCGTTATGGTTTTGTAGCCATAACGGAGGATGGTAAATCTATTTATGGGGATGTGAGTGATAATAGCGGAAAAAGTATTATTTTTACAGCTCCAAAAGTAAATAATTTGACTCATTTGTGGCTGGTTGTGATGGGTGCCCCTACTGAACATTGGATGAATCCCAATCCGGAGGAAAAAGATGCCCAATGGCCATATCGCATCAAAGTTACAGGAAGTAAACCTTTATAAACAAAATGCTATGCTTGCAAGGGCAACTTATGTAAATAGTCGTAACAATACGAGGGCTATCATTTATGCCTGTATTGCGGTGCTTAGTTGGTCTACTGTTGCCACCGCTTTTAAAATTGCTTTGACGCATCTTACTCATTTTGAGATGTTGTTGATAGCCAGTTGTACTTCATTACTTATATTTGCCCTTTTGCTGACCTTCCAGAAGAAGTGGAAACTACTGTCTGCATTGCCTGCCCGGCAATGGGGATATTTTGCATTATTAGGCTTACTGAATCCAGTGGCTTATTATCTGGTGTTGTTTAAAGCTTATGATTTGCTGCCTGCACAAGTGGCTCAACCTATCAATTATGCATGGCCTATTGTGCTATTAATTTTGCTGGCCCTATTTGCCCGTCAGCCCATACCTCCAAAGAAATATATCGGTATGTTTATTTCTCTGGGTGGAGTAGTACTTATTTCTGTAGGAACCGGGCAGTCGGGTGGCATGGATATACCTGTTCATGGGTTGTTGTTGGCAGCATTGAGTGCCTTGTTGTGGGCTATGTACTGGATGATAAATAATAAATTTAAGGATCGGACAGATGGTAGCGTTGCACTGTTTATGAGCTTTTTGTTTGGTACGGCATATTTACTGGTTGGCGCAATGATAGTGGGTGTTCACTTGAATACTTTGCCCGGTATCTTGTCAGGAATGTATGTCGGCGGATTTGAGATGGGTATCCCTTTCATCTTTTTCAGCCTTGCCATGCGGAAAACTACGAATCCGGCACTGGTCAATCAGCTTTGCTACCTGTCTCCCTTCTTGTCTTTGTTCTTTATTGCAATCATATTGGGTGAACAAATTGTGTTTACAACGTATATCGGCCTCATATTGATTGTACTGGGAATTATGTTCAACCAATATCTGGTAAAGAAATGAAAAAGATTATCCTTGCGATGGTAGCTGTTATGGTTCCGCTGATGCTTTCTGCCGGTTCTACTGATTTTTGGTTTCGTCATTTTTCAGTAGAAGATGGATTATCCTCCAGCGCTGTACGTGCTATTATGCAGGATAAATATGGCTTTATGTGGTTAGGTACGGATGATGGTCTAAACCGTTATGACGGTACCACTATTAAAATATACAGATTGAATCCGGAAGGAGTTAATGATTATATTTCATTTTTATACGATACTACAGATAGGATTTGGATAGGAACAGGGGACGGAGTTTATATTTATGATTATGAAACAGAGAACTTCGAGCCGTTTAAACTTCTGACTGCCAAAGGAGATAGCATTAAAACCAATGTGAATCATATTGCTGAAGACAGAGATGGTAATTTGTGGTTTTCAACCGTAGGTCAGGGAATCTTCAAATATAATATATCCAAACATTATCTGGAGCGTTATGAGTTTAAAGATGCTGATGGATTGATGGCCAGCGTGTTGATTGATAGTGAAAATCAAATATGGGCTGTTACTAATTGGGGAAACCCGACCGTTTCTAAGTTGAATAAAGCGGAGAATAAATTTGAGCCTTTCCATATTACCTACGACACGGGTGGGTATGATTCCAACTCTTTGGTTATGCTGGAAGATTCTGAACATGCACTCTGGTTGGGAACCTGGGAGTGCGGTTTGCAAAAGATAGACCGGTATACCGGTAAGGCAACTACTTACTTGCACCCGTCGGATGGTAAAGGGGCAACGCATATTCACTCTTTGATGGAATATGCTCCCCATCAACTACTGATAGGTTCGGATGACGGGCTTTTACTGTTTAATACCCTTACATGCGAACACCAATTATTTACAGAAGATGAAACGAATCCTTATTCTTTGTCCAATCGTTTTGTTTATCCTATTGTAAAAGACCGTGAAGGTGGAATCTGGATAGGAACTTTCTATGGAGGTGTGAATTATCTGTCACCCAATACCGGGCAGTTTGAGTGCTTTGCTCATTCTCGTTTTTCCAATTCTGTCAATGGAACTGTTATCGGACGCTTTTGTGAAGACACTTACGGGCATATTTGGATTGCCTCTGATGATGGTGGTTTGAGTTGCTTTTCACCTAAAGATAAACACTTTACTCATTATCTACCCGATGAGCACGGAAATAGTCTTTCTTATCATAACGTACATGCACTTTGTATGGATGGTGATGATTTATGGATTGGTACTTATACGGGGGGAGTTAATGTGTTGAATACAAAGACAGGGGTATTCAGGGTTTATACAACTAAAGCGGGAGATCCCACTACCCTTGATAGAAGCAGTTCTTATGCTATCTTTAAGGACCGTGAAGCACGTATTTGGGTAACTTCCATGTCGGGAGTAAACTTGTATAACAGGGAAGAGGATAACTTTACCCGAATAAGAGATCTTGGTTCCTGGATCATGGACATAGATCAGGATGCCGATGGAAATATCTGGTTCTCTTCTCAGGGAAACGGGCTGTTCAAGTATGATCCGGATAAGCAGGAATGGACGAATTATGTACATAGCAGTGCCCCCGGTGCATTGATTAATGATCAGGTGAATTGTGTATTGATAGATGGAAATGGGGAAATGTGGATTGGAACGATGAACGGACTTTGCAAATACAATGCAAAGGAAGACCAATTTGAATTAATTCCATTGGATATTCCAAGCCGTAATATTTGTGCTATTATTGAAGATCAGCGTGTCTTATGGCTGACTACTACAAAAGGGCTGGTGCGATATGTTCCCGGAGAAAGTTGTCAGGTATTTACACGAAGCGACGGATTGCAAAGTGAGCAGTTTCTGGTGAATGCTGCTTTGAAAGCTTCCGATGGGAAAATCTACATTGGTTCTGTAAATGGGTTTAATGCTTTCTATCCTTATCAGATTAAAACGAACAAGGTACTCCCTCCGGTAATTATTACGGGACTGGAAGTATTTAATAAAGAGATCCGGATAGGTGATAAGTTGTTGCCGAAGGCTCTGAACCATATGGAACAGTTGGAATTATCTTATAAAGATCATGTCTTCAGCTTGCTTTATGCTTCATTGAGCTATTGTACGCCCGAAAAGAATCAGTATGCCTATAAACTGGAGGGTTTTGATAAAGAATGGAATTATGTAGGTTCTCAAAATAAGGCTACTTATACCAATCTGCCTGCCGGAACCTATACTTTTAAGGTGAAAGCTACTAACAACGATGGTATCTGGAGCGAGCAGGAAGCAAGCCTGAAAATAGTTATTCATCCGCCTTTCTATTGGAGTCTACCGGCCAAATTGCTTTATTTCCTGTTGCTGTGTGTGGCATTGACTTTCTTCATCCGCTTTCTGCTGAAAAGGAGTGAAAAGAAACATACAGCAGAAATTAAGCAACTGAATGTGAATAAAGAAAAAGAGGTGCATGAGGCTAAGATTAAGTTTTTCACAATGATAGCTCATGAAATCCGTACTCCGGTTTCGCTTATCATTGGTCCGTTGGAAAAGATTATGAGGTCATCCATACCTATGCCGGCGATGCTGCGTGATGACCTTAATATTATAGACCGTAATAGTCAGAGATTATTGTTCCTGGTAAATCAGTTGTTGGACTTCCGCAAAGTGGAACAGGAGGGGATGACCATGAAATACACCTCACAGAATATTCGTCAATTGCTGGAGGCTGTTTGTGAACGGTTTAATCCTTTCATTACCCAACATGGTGCCCATCTTACGGTGGAGTATCCCGATGCGAATTTTACGGCTATGGTGGATAGCGAGGCTGTCACAAAGCTTATCAGTAATTTGCTGACGAATGCAAGTAAGTATACAAAAGATGAAGTTATCCTTTCGTGTGTGGTGCAACCGGAACAGCATACATTTGTAATCAGGGTAACGGATAATGGAATCGGTATAAGTAAGGAGGATCAGAAGAAGATTTTCAAACCTTTCTATCAGGCCATGGACAATAAACCCGGTACAGGTATTGGACTGAGTATTGTGAAAAGCATTGTGGAGTCTCATAATGGCTGCATAGAAGTGGAGTCTGAAGTCAATAAAGGATCGTCCTTTATAGTAACATTGCCCATCGAACAAAGTCAGGAGGCAATTCAGGAAGGGGAAACGAATGGACTGAATCCGGCAATTCCCGAGGATATTTTGTCGGAAAGCTTACCGGCGGCGGTCTCTAAGGATAAACCGGTCATGCTGATTGTGGATGATAACGAAGAAATGCTGAACTTCCTTTCCGGCAATTTCTCTAATCAATACTCTATTCTTACGGCTGAAGATGGGATAGAGGCTTTAGAAAAGTTGAAAGAGAATGATGTGACCCTGATTGTGAGCGATTGGATGATGCCGCGCATGGATGGGGTGGAACTTTGCAAGGCTTTGCGCGCTGATCAGGACATCAGTCATATACCGTTTATTTTGCTGACAGCTAAAACGGATACGAATTCAAAGATAGAAGGTATGGACTGCGGGGCGGATGCTTATATTGAAAAGCCTTTCTCGGTGCAGTATCTGGAAGCATGTATTAAGAATCTGCTTGATCTGCGTAATTTGTTGCGTCAGAAATTCTCTAAAATGCCATTGGTACCGTTGAACAGTATTGCCAATAACTCTATGGATAATAAATTCCTTACCCGTATCAATGAGATTATAGAGCAAAACTTCTCAAATTCGGAACTGTCTGTTGATTTTCTGGCAGAAGAACTTTGCATCAGTCGTTCCGGATTATTTGCCAAAATAAAAACGCTGGCTAATGTTACTCCGAATGAACTGATTCAGATTGTAAGGTTAAAGAAAGCTGCTGCCTTGCTTTCAGAGAATAAATACCGGATCAATGAGATTTGCTATATGGTAGGTTTTAATAATCCATCTTATTTTGCCAAATGTTTCCAAAAGCAATTCGGTATCAAACCCGGAGAATTTGTTAATGGAAAAGAATAATTCTGTCAACAAATTCGTTCTATAAATTTGTACTATCTTTTTCTTTTCATACTTTTGTAAGTCAATTAATTTTTAAGAGTATGAATAAGAAATTACTTTTATCCTTATTTGCCCTTGTAGGTGTATCTGTCTGTCTTTCGGCAGCAGATGAAGCGCGTTTATTGCGTTTTCCGGCAACGAACGGGAACGAGATTGTTTTCTCGTATGCAGGCGATTTGTATAGAGTGCCTGTCACTGGAGGAGAAGCGCAGCGCCTGACTTCGCATGTGGGTTACGAAATGTTCCCTCGTTTTTCACCCGATGGCAAAACGATTGCTTTTACCGGTCAGTATGATGGAAATACGGAAGTATATACCATCCCGGCAGCTGGTGGAGAACCGCAACGCCTGACGTATACTGCAACGAATTCCCGTGATGACCTGGGCGATCGTATGGGACCTAACAATATTGTGATGACCTGGACACCGGATGGTAAACAGATCATTTATCGTAACCGTATCAGTGACGGTTTTTCCGGTAAGCTTTATTCTGTCAATCAAGAGGGTGGTATGCCCGAAATTATCCCTTTGCCCGAGGGTGGATTCTGTAGCTATTCTCCCGACGGCAAGCGACTGGCTTACAACCGTACCATGCGTGAATTCCGTACTTGGAAGTATTATAAAGGCGGTATGGCGGATGATGTCTGGATATACGATCCGGCAAAGAAATCAGTGGAAAATATAACGAATAATGTTGCTCAGGATATCTTCCCCATGTGGATCGGCGATGATATATTTTTCCTTTCCGACCGTGACCGCACCATGAATATCTTTGTTTATAATACGAAGACCAAACAGACGTCGAAGGTTACTAACTTTACCGAATATGATGTAAAGTTCCCGAGTGCTTCCGGCAATACCATTGTGTTTGAGAATGGCGGATATATCTATAAGATGGATGCTGCCACTCGTCAGCCCGAGAAAGTCAATATCAGTCTTGCTTCGGATAATATCTATGCACGCAGCGCCATAAAGAATGGAGCTAAATATCTGACAGCCGTCAGTGCATCTCCCGACGGAGAACGGGTGGTGGTGACTGCTCGCGGAGAGGTCTTTAATCTGCCCTCGACCAAGGGTGTGACGAAAAATATAACCCGCACTCCGGGTGCCCACGAACGTGATGCACAATGGTCTCCTGATGGAAAATGCATTGCTTATATCTCGGATGCTACCGGAGAGACAGAACTTCATCTTCAGGATGCAGTAGAAGCTAATCCGGTGCAGCTGACCAAGAATAATGATACGTATATCCGCTCTTTCGAATGGAGTCCGGACAGTAAGAAGATTGTTTATACCGACCGTCAAAATCGTATCAATCTGCTGGATGTAGCTTCACGACAGGTGACTATGTTATTACAAGACCCGATGGGGGAACCGCAGGATGTGACTTTTTCACCGGATAGCAAATGGCTGACCTATACCCGTGATGCAGATAATGAAATAACTGTTGTATATGTCTATGATATTGCCGGAAAGAAGGAATATCCGGTGACGGACAAGTGGTATAATTCTTCTTCACCGGTATTCAGCACGGATGGTAAGTATCTGATTTTCTCATCTGCCCGCGATTTCAATCCTACGTACGGCTGGTTGGAATGGAACCATGTCTATAATAATATGTATGGAGTTTATCTTGCTTTGCTCTCGAAAGATACCCCGTCACCTTTTATACAGAAAGATGCCGGAATGAAGAACGACAGTGAGAGTGAGGCCCCGAAGGCTACTGAAAAGACTGCCGGAAAGAAAGACGCGAAACAGGAAACTGCTTCTGCGTCACTCGTCAAGTTTGATCCGGAAGGTATCACTGACCGTATCATCAAGCTTCCATTGTCGGCTTCTTATTATACTAATTTCTATTCAAACGGAAAGAAAGTATATTACTGGGGCAATGGCGGAACGAAGTTCTTCGATCTTGAAGGTCAGAAAGAAGAAACGGTTGCCGATGGTGCTATGATGACGGTTACTCCGGGTAGTCAAAAGGCTTTGTTCTACAAGGACAACAAGCTTTATGTAACCGCTATACCGGAAGGAGCGGCTAATCTGAGTACACCTGTCAATATGGATAATATGTCCATTACGATAGATTATCCCAAGGAGTGGGCGCAAATCTTTGATGAGGCCTGGCGTGCTTATCGTGATGGTTTTTATCTGGAGAATATGCATGGTGTGGATTGGAAAGCAATCAAACAGAAATATTCTGTTCTGCTGCCTTATGCAAAGACGCGTCTCGACCTGAACTATATCATTGGAGAGATGATTGGTGAGCTTAACTGCGGACACGCATACGTCAATCCGGGTGAAACGGATAAACCGGCACGTATCAAGACTGGTTTGCTGGGTGCTGAGGTATCGGCAGATAAGAGTGGTTTCTTCCGTTTGGATAAGATACTTCCCGGTGCTTCTTGGAGTAAGGAACTGCGCTCTCCGCTTACTGAACCGGGTATTGAGGCTAAGGCCGGGGAATACATTGTTGCCATTGACGGTATACCGACGAATACGGTGAAGAATATCTATGCTTTACTGGTAGGAAAGGCTGATGTACCGACAGAAATCTCGCTGAACAGCAAACCGCAATTGGCAGGTGCAAGAAAGATTGTCATCAGTCCGCTGGAAAATGAGTATCCTCTTTATCAGTATAACTGGGTACAGGATAACCTGAAGAAGGTGGAAAAGGCATCCAATGGACGTATTGGTTATATCTATATTCCTGATATGGGTCCGGAGGGTCTGAACGAGTTCTCCCGTTATTTCTATCCGCAGCTCGACAAGGAAGGTCTGATTATAGACGACCGTGCTAATGGTGGCGGTAATGTATCTCCTATGATTCTGGAACGCTTGTCTCGCGAACCTTACCGCTTGACGATGGGACGTGGTACGAAGCGTGTCGGCACTATACCCGATGCTGTGCAAGTGGGGCCGAAGGTTTGTTTGATTAACAAATATTCTGCTTCTGATGGTGATCTCTTCCCGTGGGGCTTCCGTGCACTGGGACTTGGTAAACTAATCGGTACCCGCACCTGGGGTGGTATTGTAGGTATCAGCGGACCGTTGCCTTATATGGACGGTACGGATATCCGTGTTCCTTTCTTCACCAGTTATGATGCGAAAACAGGCCAGTGGATTATTGAAAATCATGGTGTCGATCCGGATATCTTGATTGATAACGATCCGGTGAAGGAATGGAACGGTGAAGACGAACAGCTCAATAAGGCTATAGAAGAAGTAATGAAGGAGTTGCAGAACCGTAAACCATTGCCGCCTGTTCCGGCTCCAAGAGATTTCAGTAAGTAATTATATACTTTACTATACTGTTATAAATATGCCATTCTATAAGGAGAGTTTTGATCTTTCCTTATAGAATGGCATATTCTGTTTATCTTTGTGGCTCAGATTTCGTAATTATAGAATTAAGAGGATGAAGGATACTCAGATTATTATGTTAGGTACAGGTAATGCAGGCGTTACCAGATGCTATAATACTTGTTTCGCAATCCGGACAGCTGAAAATGTGCTGCTTGTGGATGCCGGTGGAGGAAATGGAATATTGGTTCAGTTGGAGAAAGCCGGTATCGCCATTGAACGTATTCATGATATGTTTGTGACACATGCTCATACGGATCATATATTGGGTGCGGTATGGGTAATCCGGATGGTAGCACAACAGATGCAAAGTGGGAAATATGCAGGAGGCTTCCGGCTGTATGGACATGATAAAGTATTACAAGTTCTGGATTGGATCTGCCGGATGACGTTACCTAAGAAAATTGTACAGTATTTGGGAAATGGCATTGAACTTTGTGAGGTTAAGGACGGAGAGACATTTAAAGCAGGGGAGTTAAAACTACAATCTTTTGATATAGGATCAACAAAAGAGAAACAATATGGTTTTCGTACCACATTGCCGAATGGCCAATCGCTGGCTTGTCTTGGAGATGAACCTTATAATGAGAAGAATCGTCCCTATGTGGAAGGGGCTGACTGGTTGTTGTGCGAGGCTTTCTGTCTGTATAAAGACCGTGATATATTCAAACCTTATGAGAAACACCATAGTACGGCACTGGATGCCGGGAAGCTGGCGGAAGAACTGAAAGTGAAGAATCTGTTGTTATATCATACGGAAGATAAGACGCTGAATACGCGTAAAGCGTGTTATACGGAAGAAGCTGCTCAGGGATTTTCCGGTGTGGTACACGTGCCGGATGATTTGGAAATAATAGACATTATTGTTAATTAACAATATGCTATGCAGTCTTTTTTCTAATTTGTTATTTCTCTAATACAAAGAAGTTATTTTGAATATTTAATTAGAGGAAGTACATTATGAAAATTAATTCAGTATTTAGTAAAGCACTTGCCGTGGCAACAGTAGTAGCCACTTCTATAGGTTTTCAGTCCTGCCTGGACGACGACGACAATAACGCTTATTACCTGAGGTATCCTAATGCCCTTGTGACAGTGAAGGAAGCTGCCGATGGAGCATTTTTCTTGCAGTTGGATGATAAGACGACCTTATTACCGACCAATGTGAAAACCTCTCCTTTTGGAGATAAAGAGGTCAGAGCATTGATGAATTACAGTGAAGTTGACGAAGCCAGTGGTGAATACACGAAAGCAGTGCACATCAACTGGATAGACAGTATCTTGACAAAGCCTATCGCTCCGGATCTGGGAGAAGAAAATGATAAAATATATGGTACAGATCCTGTGGAAATAGTAAATGACTGGGTGACCCTTGCAGAAGATGGCTATCTGACACTCCGTTTCAGAACTGTATGGGGAGGTTCGCAGAAACATTTTGTAAACTTATTGTTAGGACAAAATCCGGATAATCCTTATGAAGTGGAGTTCCGGCATAATGCGTACGGTGATACGTATGGAAAAACGGATGATGGCTTGGTTGCCTTTAAGTTGGATGAATTGCCTGATACGGAGGGTAAAACTGTTAAGTTGAAACTGAAATGGAAGTCATTCAGCGGTGATAAATCAGCCGAATTTGATTATTGCACCCGGAAATCCGTTGCACCGAGTGAGCCCGCTGCTGCGGCTGTAAGAAGTAATTTAAAGTTGAAATAGTTTTTGTATGACTATGATTGATTGATAGAAGGAAGGATACCATTAACTTTGGTGTCCTTCTTCCTTTTTTAAGATATACTATACAGTTTTCTCCAGGCTTCTCTTTAATATAATGGTTATCCATACGGAAATGACAAAAGGGGCAGTCAGGGTTGTAATTCCCCAATGCATACCCAGCCATTGTAATAAAATGGATATAAGGATGGAACATACACACCATGCTCCGGAACGTATTGTTTTATCACCCAAAGCAATGGCGCACAATACACCGTTATAACCGATCAATCCGGCATTTAGTATGGCATGATCCATACCGCTTAGCACAGCCACAACTATTGGAAGGATGGAACCTAAAGCAGTATAGAAAGCATTGATGCGGGAATTAACTGCAATGGCAATCAGAAAGAATAATCCTGATATACTATTCCCCTGAAACATTACTTGACCTATATTCAAACAGAAAGCGCGGAGGAAATCAGAGGATGGCTCTGCCCCAACAGGTGTGGTGGATAATAATAATGAAGGAAATATCCAGTGACATCCAACCAGTAATATCCATACAGATAAAATAAAGGGAGCCGTATATCCGGATAAACGATGCTGAAGGCTGAAGAGATAAGTGATCCAGGTGGATAGGGCGGAAGTTATTAGCAGAAGCAACATTGATAGCCATGTTATCTCTATAAATACTCCGATGGCGATACCTACTAAAGTACCATTGAATCCGTATAGTCCATTTTTTATATCCTCACGGCTGTAGCTACAAATCCAGGCAGTTGCAGTACTTATTATATTGCCAATAATAGCTAATAAAGCCAATTGCCAGGAACTGTACAGAATTCCTGATAGCATTAATATACCTGAAAATGCATTGTTTTGGAACATCACTTGGCCGATGCCACGGCTGATAACAAATAATCCCTCGCGCATAACTCTATTGCATATAGAAAAAAGTTTGTATTCTTGTCTTGCCTTTAAAGGCTTTATATATGACGTGTTGAACGAGTTTGGTTTCTTTTTCGATCATTGCAAAGATAGGTAAAAAGCTTCATGGCATCAAAAATGGAGGTGCTTTTTCAGTATGTAACCTTTAATTTTCCAGCAATAGCTATGAACTTTTCGAATGAACGGCTGTCCTGCATCCCTCTATTCATCGGCCTTAACGGATGGAAGGGGTAAAAACGGGGGCGGTGAAGGCAATATGTGGATATAGTATTCATTCGTTTTGCTATAGGAATTATTTGATGTTGACTACCTTCAGTAAGTCTGCTGACTATAGTCAGTAAGCTTGCGGATTATAATCAAACAACTTACTGACTATAGTCAAACGATTGACATGCTTTATGTAAAGCAATGTCAAGCCTTATGCAGAACAATATAATGTATTCTATAATTGGCGTAGTATATGATGTATTGTAATAGGAAAATGCTTATCTGTTATGTTGTGGAAAATACGTAGATTATACCTTTCCACCCGATAAGGCCGATGAATAGAGGGATGCAGAGGTGTGGAAGGGTAATCTGTTGAACCTTGCTACATTAAATTTGAGGCTGGCTTTTACATGGATCCATCCGTTTTTACGTTGATCCTTGTAAACCATAGCGCAAACCGAGGGTAAAAAACAAAAAAGACCGCCAAGAGTGGAAGCCTCCTAACAGTCTAAATCTTAATCTTGTAGCGGGACCCGGGATTGAACCGGGGACCTCATGATTATGAATCATGCGCTCTAACCAGCTGAGCTATCCCGCCATCATTTCTTGTTTGCGGGTGCAAAGATATATCCTTTTTTAAAACTACCAAAATTTTTGCTCTTTTTTCTTTAGTTTTTCTTCTGTCTAAGCTTAGAACTGCCATATTTATGTGTGTGGCAGGGATTATTTGATAAAAGTAGAAGATAAATGATAAATTTTCCACCTTCTTTTAGGCCGCATTCTCTATCTTTGTTTGCATTAGATAATACAGAATATTATTGAACCTTCTAAATTCCTCTATTTTAATTAAATAGTATATGATTAAATATTTGCTATCTTCATTTGGGGTTGTCTTGATATTTTCTTGCACTCCTACATCCAGTTTGGATCGATATTCGTTGAAAGGGACAGAGGAAATTTTGTCTTTCCCAGTTATAGAAGAAGCCAGAATGCCTCAAAACTCAGTTTTCCTTTTTAAGGAAAAAGGAGAAAATTATTTGAGCTTTCAGAATTTGCCTAAAAGTGAGATTCTTATTTATTCAATGAAATCACAAAGTTTAATTAAAAGATTGTGCTTGAATACAGAGGGAAATAATTCTGTGCTCGGTGGATTTGGGGGATATTATATTGCTGATATGGAACATATTTTTATTCCAAGTATATATGTCAATACAATATTTGTTGTAGATACTGCTGGAGTTGTAAAGCGAAAAATGAATTATTCAAAAACTAAAGGAGGCCAGGTGTTAATACCATTTATGCCAAGCGATAAGTGCCCAATGGTGTTTATAGGTAATGAATTGTATATTCCTCAAACAGTGAATTTAAGGTTGGGTAGCGAGGCTATAGAAAAGAGTCCGATTAAGGTAGTACTTGATACAATAGAGAATACCGTTGAAGCACTTCCTATGAGATTTCCTTCTTTAATTAATTATAAAGACTTTGGAACAGTTGGTGCTTTTGGTGCAGAATATTCTTGTTGCTATGATGGGAATCGCTTCATCTACTCTTTTAATGCTGATGAGGATTTATATTTGACAACTTCTGCACATGGGCAGATAGAGAAGAAGAAAGCCAAAAGTAAATATTTAGATAATGTGACTGTTTTTCGTTCTAATGAAGAAGATTTTCAGCGAATGGTGAAAGCACAATGTGAACATGCTTCTTATGGTAAAATAGTCTACGATAAATACAGAGATGTTTACTATAGATTCGCTTATCCTCCATGTGATGCAAGTGATTATTCCGGTGATTATGTTGAATTGCTCCGTTCTGGCAGAAAAAGCTTTTCAATACTCATATTGGATAATCAACTGAATGTTGTCGGAGAGACTTCTTTTCCGGCATATACTTATAATTCCAATCTTTCTTTCATATTAGAAGATGGATTGTATGTCAGTTTGAATCATATTAAGAATCCTGACTATTCTGATGATATACTACGTTTTCAGAAATTAGAGTTAAAAGAAATCGGAAAATAATTCGCAATAACATACATTTGGTTTATTCTGTTAATAATATTGTTAATAGTGGATCCTTACGCTGATTCTTTGTACCATTGGGGTGATTTAATTTATTTCTAGTCAGTAGGATAAGTAAATAATAGTAATAATGATGAATAAAAGACGATATAGGGGGGCATTATGGGGGTGGATGGCATTAGGAGCTGTCGTTATATTATTGTGGGGTAGAGTGGTATACGATAGTGCTGAACAAGGCAAGGTAGCTATGAGAGAAATGGCGGAAAAGAGCTTGCAAGAGGTGGCGGAACTGGAATTGAACAGAGCATTTAAAAAACAGAAAATACATTATTCAAACTTCTTTAGTGAAAAAGAAAGGAAGCATACCAAACGGTTGGTCATTAATGAAAGAGGTAAATTTGAAGTGTTAATTGATTCAGTAAAAGAGGTTCAAACTTTATATCCATTGGAGGCGATAGGTTCAAAAATAGAGATTTTGTTTTCTTTAGATAGTTTCCCTTTGGAACAGATTTATGCTAATTGGAAAGAGAAAATAAGGAATAGTCAAAATGAAGCTTCGGTAACTTTGCTTTTGAGGAGAAATTTATTAGGAGAAGATGTCGGACAAGAATCATGCTTGGGTGATAGTACTATTTGTTTGCCACAAAATGAACTAGGAACTTATTATTTAGACTGTATGTATACAACGATGTTGACAGCATATTTACTGCCTACTTTTGGACAAAGTGTTGATTGGGCTTCCACTCAGGTTTTACTGTTATCTTGTGTTTGGCTTATTTGGTTTTTCAGTTTATTAGTTTGGCTTAGGATACTAAAAATGCGGAGAAAAAAAACTAACGGTGTATTAATTCAGAATACCTATCAAATAGGTGAATACGTTTTTGATATAGTAAGGTATACATTGGTTTACCAAGATTCTGAAAAGTCTTGTTCTTTACAGAATGGTAAGTTGCTTTATGCTTTTTTGACGGCTTCTGATAATCTTCTTACTTATGAAGAGATAGCTGTAGTTTGTGGATGGCCTTTAGATAGTATCGGTTTGGGGGAACGACGTAGGAATGCGATTAGGAATTTGCGGGAATTATTTGATGATAAGGTGGAATTTTTATCGCTTCCGGAAAAGAAAGCATGTCAGATGGTAATTCTTGAACGTGAGAATGATGAAGGTTAATTGACTGGAAATGAGGCGTGATGTTTTTGTCACGGCATAGTGAAAAGCAAATGATAAATTTTCCACCTTCTTTTGGGTTGTATTTCCTAACTTTGGTTGCATTAAACAATACAAAATATGAAAGTGCTATGGGAAACAAAATTAAACTCCTCGGAATAGTTATATTCTTGATTGTTATAATTCTAGGCTATAGTAAAAAACAGCAATCTAAGGATTTAGATACTCTATTATTAGATAATGTGGAAGCATTAGCTGCCGGCGAAGCAGAAGGTGATGGAGAATGTATAGGTTCAGGTTCTATTGTTTGTCCTTTTGATAATATTGAAGTATCACATGTATATATTTATTATAGCTTGTCTCGTTAGTTTGATCACTTTTTCTTCTTGCCAGCAAGAGGTGCAAAAGCCAAATAGTGTTTATGTGAATTTTCCACAAACTGTAAAATTGAAGGCGAGGGTGATTTCACAGGATAGTGTTATGTTTCGCTATCCTTTTCGAATACATATACGGGAGGATAAGGCTGTAGTTATGGATTTGCATGCTACGGAATATTTTTTTCATGCTTTTAGTTATCCTGATTTTCACTATTTGACCTCCTTTGGCAGGCGGGGGGATGCTCCCGAAGAAATACTTTCAGCCGAGAATTTTCGATGGAATGGGCGATTTTTATGGACACTTGATTCCAATAAGTCTGAATTAACTCGGTTCGGTTTTGCTTCATCCAGTGACTCGTTGCTTAGTCTGGAGGTAGTGAGCCTGGATGAAGAACTACTTCGGGCACTGGACTTTGTGCAATATGACGATTCCACTTTTATCATTCCTGATTATTCGGGCGATAGCCGCTTCTGTTTGGTAAGTCGGCAGGGTAAATTACTTCGTAAAGTAGGGAATATTCCCACTACTAATGAGGATGCTTTGGAGAGTGCCCGTCCTGCTTTAGCGCAGGCATGGCGGAGTTTCATTGATTACAATCCTCATAATGGAATACTTGTGGCGGCTACTCAACTGGGAGAAGTGCTTGAAATATATAATTTGAAGGATAGTACGCATATAGCTTGTATTGGGCCTAATGGCGAACCGGAGTTTCAGATTTCCCAAGGTTATGGCATACCGACCGGTATCATGGGGTTTAGCGATGTACAAGTGACCGATACTGCTATTTATGTTGTCTTTCAAGGACGTGCATTTAAAGATATTGCGCAGAAAGCACGGCAAGGTATTAATTTACCGGATGGTGGAGAATATATTTATGTATTCAGCCTGGAGGCTAAACCGCTTCGGAAATATGTGCTTGATCACTATGTTCATGGAATTTCAGTAGATGAGCAGAAGGGTGTTATAATAACTACGGATGTGAATAAGGATGAACCGATATTAGAATACAGCATCAACTGCATGTAGAGTGATAGTTAAATTATAAAAGGAGCAGACGATAAACGACTTGTTGGTGCAATAGAATACCGAATGCTCCGTAACCCCTAAAAACTAGAAGCCTGGCAAAGATATGTATTTTTAAGCAAAAACGGAAACTGGTTTCAGCTGTGGCGATAGTGCAGTGTGAACAATATTCCTATAAGATATGCTGTATCTTAAATCTTGACAGCACAATATATGTGCTTAATATTAATTATAAAAATGAATTCTCATTTTAAACAATGTCAAAATGAAGAAGTTTGCGAAAATTGCTTTTGTTGCAATATTTACGGCTATAGCAGGATATGGCGTTTATATTAATCATAAAAATGACTCTATTTCAGATTTAGCTTTGGCTAATATAGAGGCATTGGCTAGGTATGAATTGCCGGAAGTTGAAATCGTTTGTAATGGTGGTGATCATGGAGTGTGCTTATATTGTCATCGTTATGAAGTTTATGATCCATATTATGGATATGGATGGGCTTACGAATGTTTGACGTCTGGAGATCCGGAAGATTGGTGTCCTAGTAGTTGTAACAGTTATGGAGGGGGTTCTTTTCCTGCTTAATTAATATAGTGATTGTGTTATGTTATTTATAATGCAATCACTTTCACTTTAAAGTTATGTAATAATGAAAAATAGAGTGATAAGTTTGGAGCTGTGTCTTATAGTATTTATGTGTTATGGATGTGATAACCAGAGTAATAAGACGATTTATGAAAATGTTTGTGATGTTGCTTTAACTGTGGACTTAGATTTGGAAAATGACAAAGTTTCTTTTTATGATTTATTTGAAAGCGTTTCTATTATTCAGTTAGAAACTAAAGAGGATATTCTTCTACATCGTATAGATAAAATTGTATTTCATAATGATTCTATTTTTATAATGGATAAAAAGCAGGGGGGAATATTCTTGTTTGATTCAAAAGGAAAATATTTGAATAAATTGTCAAAGCAAGGTAATGGACCTGATGAGTATTTTGATTTATCCGATTTTACGATAAATAGATATACGAATAATTTAGAATTGCTTTCTACTTATAGAGGGATATCTTGTTATGACTTAAACTTCAATTTTATTGGGAAAATTCCTTTTTCTGATAAGGGATGGCTTGTGCATCGTTTTGCTATTATTGATTCTTGTACACGTGCTTTATTTAATATTGTTAGAACGCACAATATAGAAATATATGATATAAGTGAAAAAAAAATCAAAGGAGAATATATAGAAGTACCTAAATTTATATATCGGAATACACCGTTGGGAGGACCGTTTTTACTGGAAAATATGCAGAAAGGAGAAGCTACTTTTACTCAACCTTTTAGCCGTATAGTTTATTCTGTTACTCCGTCATCTCTAAAAGAACGTTATAAGTGGGATTTTGGAAAATATAACTTTTCAATTGAAAAGTTGGATCCCGAGTTATCTCAAGATGAGTATAGTAAGATTTTTGCTGGTAATTCATTTAAACGAAATAATGTGTACTCTTTTCTTGCAAATGCAGAAAACTCATGGAGTTATCTCTCGCAGTTTACATTTGGAAGCGAATCTCATGTATTAACAGTTCTGTATGATAAGACAACGGGTAAATATATTAAAATTGGAGATTTAAAAGAAGGTATTTCTTTCCCCTATTATCCTATTGTGACAGAGGAATGTTTATATACTGTTCCTCGTGATACCTTTGTTGTAAATAGGTATTTGAATGATAAAATAAAAAAAGAAAATTTTATTTCATTAAAACAATATGAAGAGGACGGAAACCCTATGATATTACAATATAGGTTTAATAAACATACGGAATGATGTAACTTGACTGAGCGCATAAAAGCGATAGTAAGAGATTATACTATAATATAAAGATCTCATTTCGTTTTGGCCAGTCATTGCGTAGCTTTATTGATTACAATCCTTATAACGGAGTGTTGTATTGTACTTGATATAGTTAATTGATTCTGTTTATATATTGTGATCTGTTAGAATGAAGAAGTTCTTAAGAACAGCGTTTGTGATAATAGCAGGATATGGCGTTTATGTTAACCATAAAAATGACTCTATGTCAGATTTAGCTAATATAAAAGCTTTGGCTAGATATGAATTACCAGAAGTTGAAATTGTTATGTGAGTTAGGTTCTCCGTTATGATGATTGTACATTATATGTCGGACTCGTGTTGGTCTCCTTGTCTTATTTAATTGATTAGTCGAGTTCGTATCGGAGTTTTTTTACTCTAATTATATTCTTTATAATATGTAGTGAGGAAGATGATTGAGAGCTTTGTACTTTTGATACGAACTTATAAATTCTTGCGTTATGAATAAATTTTTGATAACAATTTTGATGCTGATTGTTTGTGCGTGTTCATCTAAGCCTTCAAAAACTGCTGTTGATATTGAAAGGATACCTGTTGAAGTAAGCAATGCAACTTCTGATGCTTCATCGTTTATAGAGAAAATAGAGATCATACCTTTAGAGACGACTGACTCTTCTTTAATGAGCGGTTATAGGAAGACGATATATGATAAGAATATGGATATTTATGCTATATATGGCAAAGATCAAGTAGTACAAACTTTTTCAGGAAAGGGAGAATTTATTGGTAGTTCAAGAAAAATGAAAGGTGATGGACCGCAAGAATATAATATGGTGGTAGATATTAAATTCAATCCCTATTTGAAAGGTATTGATTTACTAAGCCCTTATGGTACGATATATACTTATAGTTCTACATTTGAGCTGATTGCTAAGAGAACAGTAAAAACAGACTTTTATTTTAATACGCTTATGGCTTTGAGTGCTGATGATTACGTGTTTGTGACTCCGCCTATTTGGACAGATCAGGAAATCATTTTTGTAAATTTGAAGACGCAGCAATCGGAAATAGCCAACTATAGTGGAACGATTTCCTCTAATAATACAATGGATAGAGAATGCTTTTATAAAAATGGTGATAATTTGTATTTTGTTCCCCACGGAATTAATTACTACTTCTATCAACTAGATGAGAAAAAGAAAGAGCTGATTCCTGTTATTTATCTTGATTTTGGTGATTTTGAAATAAAAGAAGGAGGGTTGCCCGGGGTAGCAGTAGGAAAAAGGACGGGAACAGAAAGAACGAAGACGGACAGTGAAAGGGATAGACTTTCAAAAGGAATGAGGCAAAGAGCTCAATATATACGTGAATCAGCTTTAGTTGTTCCTTTGGTGAAATTTTTTAATGATGACTATGTTTATATCTATTTTGCTAGAGGTAGAACTGGATTCGGGGGGAATTATATATACAATAGAAAGAAGAAAGAGGGATTTGTATTAAATGAAGGAAAGCCTTTTATAATGCAACCTTGTTTTGGTGTTGTTGATAATGTATTAATGTCTATTGCGGATCCTTATTATGTATCGAGGCTGGTGGATACTCGTTTGATGTTGCCCGAGGAAATATCTAAAATGGAGCGGTTAAATGAAGATGATAATCCTGTAATTCTGAAATATTATTTACGTAAATGAAAAAGCTTATTTATGTTATTGTGATATTCTTTATCTGCTCTTGTGAAGATTCGGAAAGAAAGAAGATGGCGCAAGTTGTTTCATATTGGCAGAGTCGTGAGATTATTTTTCCAAAAGATACATCCTTCGTTAGTTATAGTAGGAAATATAATGAGCGAAAGGTGCATTTGCAAAAAGGAAAATATGCGATTCTTAGTTATATTGATTCAACAGGATGTATGAGTTGTAAATTACAGTTACCTAAGTGGAGCGAATTTATATATGTGGTAGATTCTATATCAAATGGATCTGTTCCTTTTGTTTTTGTATTTCAGTCAAATAAGAAGAAAGATTTAATTAACTTTCTTAAAAAAACAGGATTTGATTATCCTGTGTATATTGATGAACACAGCAGTTTTGACTGGCTGAACAGATTTCCTAAAGAAATGCAACTGCAAACTTTCCTGTTAGATTCCAATAGCCATGTTACTGCAATTGGTAATCCTATACATAATTCGAATGTAAAAGAACTATATTTGAGCATTATTCAGGGAAAGGAAGTGGTGAGTAATACGAAGAATAAGGCTATTGAAACAAAGGTCAAAGTTGATAAAGCTTCTGTGTTTCTTGGTGATTTTGCTTGGCAAAAAGAACAAAAGACCATATTTGTTTTGACCAATATAGGTGACAAACCTTTAGTCATAGAAGACGTAAATGCTTCTTGTGGCTGTGTGTCTGTGGGCTATTCAAAAGAACCTGTACCATCAGGTAAGGATATAAAGTTAGAGGTGGGCTATAAAGCTGATAATCCAGAATATTTTGATAAAACGATAACAGTATTTTGTAATGCGAAATTTTCTCCTATTCAACTTCGTATAACGGGAAATGCTAGGTGACCCTCATCTAACATTAGATATATGAAGCTGCTTGTTTTTTGATTGAAAATATGTTAGGGCATTTTTCTAGTCAAGGACCGGCTATGGATTTCTATAAGCAGAAGTTGAGAATGCAGTTAAAACCCTTTAACCGTGATCTCTTGGATGGTCTTTGGAAAGAGACTTCTGTGAGATACTCAAATGAAGACTTTGTAAAGTCTTATGGCCTTGAAGTGATTGAAAGTTCTTATCTTATTAAAAAGATAGATAGGGCATTTCAGGTTTGGAAATCTGCTCCTTGGTACAAAGAGGTAAGCTTTGAAATGTTTTGTCAGTACATTCGGCCTTACCGGGTTAGTGACGAACAGTTGGTTGAGCACTGGCGAGATAGTCTGATACAAAGTTATATTGGATATATTCGTGGTGTAACGGAGGTTGATTTTAGATTGTTTCCTGTTTTTATAAGTGAGATAATGAAATACTAAACGAATAGAGATGTTGAATGATTATAGAAGTAATTTTGAATTAATGTGTTGAATGTTTATGAGGAAAATTTAAATAGGCTTTTAAAATAATAAAGAATAATGAAAGCAGGACTATTCCTTCTATTAGTACTATTAAGTGCTTTTATATCATGTTCAGATAAGGTAAAAACTGAAGTAAAGGAAACAAAGTTAGAGTTTGAAACTTTGTTTGTTGATGGTCTCATGATTGGAAAGGCTACTGAAATGTTGCTAGTTGACTCAAATTTGTTGATAGCAGACCGTCAGGCTGACTCCTTATTTCATTGGGTAAACTTGAATAAATTAACATCTAAGGATGTTGGTCAGATAGGACAAGGTCCTGGAGAGTTTCTGCATTTTGATAATTTCTATCATATAAATAATAACTGTGGTTTTTATGATCGTAGATTGAGAACTTTTAATGATATAATATTTTTAAAAGATAGAATTCTATTAAATAAGAATGTTCGCTATGAGTCTATACATTATAGGCTTGTTCCGACTGCTTTCAATACATTCGTTGGGATAGGCCCTTATGAAAAGGGGTTGTTTCATATTTTGGACATAAAAGGGACTGCCGTAGATACGATAGGAGAGCAGCCATATAGAGATGAAGCAGAAAGAAATGTTCCGGAATTGGCGAGAGCTATGGCGTATCAAGGGAAAATAATTATATCACCTAAGGGGAATTCTTTGGTTCATGCTATTTTTATGTCACCGATTATATCATTTTACAAACTTTCCCTTGCTAATATTGAGTTGTTGAAATCGCATGTTGATTGCTATCCGACATATAAACCGGAATTGGGCAATAATTCTTATGCTTCAGCTATGAGCAGGAGTAATATATTAGGTTTTATTGATGTTGCAGTAACAGATAGGTATGTTTATGCATTGCTATCAGGAAAGTCAACTAGAGAATCTGGGCTATCTGCTTTTACAGGAAATGTAATTCGCGTATATGATTGGAATGGGGATTTGCTGAAAATATATACATGTAATACTGACTTGACGGCATTGTGTGTTTCTGCCGATGATAGTATAATGTATGCGATAGGACTTGTTGAAGATTATGAATTATTGGTGGCAAATCTGAAATAGAGTATCGTTTTATAAATCTGTGTAAACAATGAACCGCATATCAAATTATATAGCATTTATTTCTCTTTTTTTTGTAATTGTTTCCTGCAATAGTCACTTGAATGGTGTCTCTCAAGGTGTTAATTATGCATTAAAAAAATCAGGAAACAACTGTAATGAGTTGGAAAAGGTACTGTTATATTATCAGAATGATTCATTAAGATATGAAGCCGCCTGTTTTTTGATTGAAAATATGGTAGGGCATTTTTCTAATCAAGGATCGGCAACGGATTTCTATAAACAGAAGTTGAGAATGCGGTTAAAACCTTTTAGTCGTGATTTCTTGGATAGTCTTTGGAAAGAAACTTCTGTGAGATATTCAGATGAAGACTTTGTGAAGTCTTATGATCTTGAAGTGATTGAAAGTTCTTATCTTATTGAAGACATAGACAGGGCATTTCAGGTTTGGGAGACTGCCCCTTGGTACAAAGAGGTAAGCTTTGAAATGTTTTGCCGGTACATTCTGCCTTACCGGGTTAGTGACGAACAGTTGGTTGAGCACTGGCGGGATAGTCTGATACAAGACTATGCCGGATGCATTCGTGGGGTAACAGATATGAAACAGGCTTTTGCCTTACTTGCAAGGGCTGTAGATAAAGAACTCCGTTCGGCTTCATCAAAATGTCCGTATTTACTGGATGTTCTGACAATGCGAGATGCGAGATTTTCCCGTTGTGAGCAGCGTTGCATAGTAACAGGAAACGTTATGAGGGCGTTGGGGATTCCGATAGCTTATGATTGTGTTGAAAGATGGGCTAACTATAGTAAAAATGGGCATTCTTGGATTGTGCTGATGGGAACAGACGGAAAAACATATACTTTGTATGAGGGAGATTCCATACCCCGTCCGGCCACGTGGATTGATTCCTCATTTTTCAAACCGTTGGCTCTGCCGGATTCGAATTATTCATATCGGGTAGATTCTCTGAAACGGGCTGCAAAAGTCTATCGACAGAATTATTTCAGAGAAGAAGATCGAGATTATTCGGTGATGGATGTCTCGGCAGAGTATGGCTTGACGGACAGTGTTGTAATTCTGGTTAATAGTACGGCGGAATATGCGGAACTTTGTACTTTCAAAACCGGTGAAGACTGGAAGACTATCGTGAGAAGTAAAATCCGTAAGGGGAATTGTGTCTTCCGTAATCTTGGAGCTTCTATCGTTTACTTACCTGTTGTGGTGAAAGAGGATAAGACCGAAGTGCTGGATGCTCCTTTCATATTACGAAAAGGAGGAGCTGTGAAGAAACTTATTCCCTCGAAACAAAAGCGGACGATGCGGCTGAACCGCAAATACATACTGTTGACAAATTGGACAAACCGGTGGTATGAACTGATTGGCGGGCATTTTGAAGCGAGTAATGATAGTGATTTCCGTAATGCTGATCTGCTGCATACAATTTGCGATTTTCCGGTTTATTGTAATGAAGTAAAATTGCAAACCACGAAATCTTACCGCTATGTTCGTTACGTTTCTTCTAAAGTTTCTAAGAGCGCATTGGCGGAGCTTACTTTCTTTTGTAATGAGAAAGAGATAAAAGGGAGAGCTATGGGGGAAGGCTTGAGTCCTCCTTCGCAAAAACGTGCTTTTGATCATGACTTAATGTCGATAGCTGATCCTCAACAAAAGGATTATTGGGTCGGTCTTGACTTGGAGCAACCATGTCGTTTGGATAAATTGGTATACTATCCGCGCAATGATGATAACTTTATTGTAATCGGTGAGGTGTACGAACTATTCTATTGTGATAAGGGCGACTGGCATTCATTGGGAATAATGACGGCTGAAAGTGGAGAGTTGGTTAATGAGAATGTTCCCGGTAATGCCTTGTATTTACTCAAAAACAGGACGAAAGGTAAAGAGGAACGCATCTTCACTTACGAAAATGACAGACAGGTATGGTGGTAGATGTAAAGAATTTGATTGGTAAATGCTGTGGTAGAATCGTAAATTTTGCTTTTGGCGTCTGTATTGCCATTATTGTATTTTTGATGTTACAGTTGTTCTTTGTAACTTCTTTTAAAATTCCTTCCGATTCTATGGAGCCGGTTCTGCAAGATGGAGACTATATTCTGGTGGATAAGTGTTCAAGAGGAGCGAGGCTGTTCAATGTGACTGCATCGTTGGAAGGAAAGAAAGTTGACATTTATCGTGTGCCGGGTTGGAGAAAATTTAAGAGGAATGATGTGTTGGTATTTAATTATCCTTATTCCAAACGGAAGGATAGTATAGGTTTGGATGCGATGATATATTATGTGAAGCGTTGCGTGGCACTGCCGGGAGATACATTGGAAATCAAGGATGCTCATTACCACGTACGTAACTGTACGCAACCGTTGGGAAATGTAGAAGGGCAGGATTTCTTGCAAAGCGTACTTGAGTCGGGAAAAGCAAAGGAGTGGAGAATTGCTGTGAGAAGTTACCCTAAAAGTAAATTGCTTGATTGGAATATAGGAGAATTCGGACCTTTCTATATCCCTGTCAAAGGAAGTATGATAAAAATGACACCTTTGACTAAAGTGCTTTACAGAAATGTGATAGAGTGGGAACAGGACAAAAAGTTGATGATACGTGAAGATACGGTTTTATTGGGTGACAGTATCATATATCAGTATCAGTTCCGTGAGAACTATTATTTTGTTTCGGGTGATAAAATAGAAAATTCACTGGATTCCCGTTACTGGGGATTGTTGCCGGAGCCTTTTATTGTGGGCAGGGCTTGGCGTATCTGGAAGTCGATAGACAGAAGTACGGATGCAGTGAGATGGGACAGAGCTTTTAAGAAAATAAAATGAGGTGTATACGAACAATATTGGCAGTTGGTTTGAAAGGGATGGCTTGTCTTATTTTGCTATCTCTAGTGTGTGTGGAGAATCCGGAGCTTCCTTCCGGAGAAGTTATTGGGCAATGGCTTGCTTTTGATAAAAGGGTATTGATGGCGGCAGGTTGCATATTGCTTGCTGTATGGGTGGATAAGAAAGGTGGGGAGTTTCCTGATATTGTGTCGTGGGCGTTAATCTTTTGGGGGAGTATGGAAGCTATCTGGGGGATATGTCAACTCTATGGCTTTTCAGATTCCGGACATTCATTATATGCCATGACAGGATCTTTCTTTAACCCTGGTCCTTATTCGGGATATTTGGCGATGGTGCTTCCCGTTTGCTTACATCAATATTTAATTGGCGATGGGAAGATGGATCGTGTATTTGCAGGTGGGGCGGGTTTGCTTATACTTTGTGTCCTGCCGGCTGGAATGAGTCGCTCGGCTTGGTTGGCGGGAGGAGTTTCCTGCCTGTGGGTATATGCTTGTTATGCAGATTGGGGAATTAAACTGAAAAAAGCATGGCAGCAATACAGAAGGTTGGTTGTTGTATCGGCATTTGGGGGAGTGTGTGCGTTGGTACTGGCTGGTTGGCTAATGTTTGTACTGAAACCTGATTCTGCCTGTGGGCGGCTGTTTATGTGGAAAATTGCATGTCGGGCTGTGGCGGAGCAACCTTTGCTGGGGTATGGCATGGGAGGTTTTGCGGCTGCTTATGGCAATGCGCAAGAAGCTTATTTCGCGACAGGGGATTATGAATTATGGGAAGAACGTGTAGCAGGTAGCCCTGAATATGCCTTTAATGAGTATTTACAGACTGCGGTAGAGCTGGGGGGACCTTTGACGCTCTGCCTGTTGGCGGTTGTATTGTTCTGCCTGTATATAGGAATCAAGAACAAGCGTTTCGGTATCTGTGGCGCTGTATTCTCCTTAATGATCTTTTCATTTTCTTCCTATCCGCTGCAATTGCCAGTGTTTGTGGTGACGGCAGTATGTTTACTTTTAGCTTGCATTCTGAGAAATTACCGTTGGGAGTGGATGGGATTGGTGATATTGGCAGGGGGAATTGGAGCAACTCGTCTAAAGAATGATTTATGTATGGAGCAAGCATGCAGGAATTGGATGAATGCACGGATATTTTATAACGCTGCTGCGTATGGTTCGGTAGAAAAAGAATATCGATTACTTTATCCTTTACTCAAGAAACGCGCTGCATTTTTGTTTGAGTATGGTCATATCTTGCATAAACAACAGAAACCGGAAGAGTCTATCCGTATTCTGATGGAGGCTATGAAATATAGTAGTGATCCGATGATACTGAATATTATAGGCAAAAATCACCAACAAACGGGAGATTATCTGGCGGCGGAAAGATGGTTGATACGATCAACTTATCGTCTGCCGGGACGGATTTACCCCTATTATCTGCTGGCAAAGTTGTATGCTGAACCGGATTTTAGGCAGCCGGATAAATTGGAAGAGATGAAACAGATTGTTCTTGCAAAAGCCCCGAAGATTTATTCAACAGCTATAGAAGAAATGCGTAGAGAGGTGAAGAAAATAAAGTAAAATGGCAATAATTATGAATAGCATGAACAAGCAAGTTCAGGAAAGTACAATTCAGTCTCAGAACGAATGGAATGCATGTTTATTGTTTAGAAACAAACAGCTGACGAAAGAAGTAAAGGAACTTCGTTCTGTATCGGCGGCTATGGATTGTTCTGCTTCGCAACTACAGGCAATGTCTCAGTTGCTGAGGCTGCACACAACTCCGGCTTATGGTATTATAAGGAGTGAACGGGAATGGCAGAATCTCTTTGCCTTGCTTGATATGCTTTACGGGAGTGGCTTCTTGGCAGACTTGGGAGAGCGTCAGCTTACCGCTCAGGAATTAAAACTGTGCTATTTAGTGCGTGCCCACCTGAATAATAAAACGATTGCACTACTTTTCAATGTTACTACTTCATCGGTAGTAAAAGCCAAGCAACGACTGAAACGGAAGTTGGCTTTGTTACCGTCAGATAGCTTCGATAACTATATACAGCACTATTGATAGCACTATACTGAATAAAAATGATGCTTTCTTTTCCGTAATTAGAAAAAAGTCTCTATCTTGCCGCCGCAATAAAAAGCAAATATGAACTATGGAAAGACAAAAGATTCATCGGGAATACCTCTTGAATGCAACTTCTAAAAGCATTCTTTGGTCCGCGATAAGTACCCCCACCGGTTTGGAGGGCTGGTTTGCAGACAGGGTACAGTCGGACGATAAGATTGTCACCTTCTTCTGGGGAAAGACGGAACATCGTGACGCAGAGATTATCGCTGTGCGGGCTTTCTCTTTTATTCGCTTCCGTTGGCTGGATGATGAATATGAACGGGAATATTTTGAATTAAAGATGACAAACAATGAACTGACAAACGACTTCGTGCTAGAAGTTACTGATTTCGCTGTGGTGGATGAAGTGAAAGATTTGTGCGAGTTATGGGACTCTCAGGTAGATACTCTGCGGAGAACGTGCGGTTTTTAGTTAACTTTGATATAAAAATTTTCCACACTCCCTTTTTTATGCTAATTTTGTGTCTTCATTGCATGAAACGAGTAAAATGCTGCGCATAAAAAAGTTAGATATATTTATATTGAAGAGCTTCTGTATGCTCTTTATGGGCACTTTTTTCATTTGCCTTTTCATTTTCATGATGCAGTTCCTCTGGAAGTACGTTGATGAAATGGTGGGAAAAGGATTAGAAATGAGTGTCCTTGCACAATTTTTCTTTTATTCCGCCCTTACATTGGTGCCGGCTTCATTACCGTTGGCTATTCTGTTGGCGGCACTTATTACTTTTGGTAATTTTGGTGAACGTTTTGAGCTGCTGGCCATGAAGGCGGCAGGTATCTCACTACTTAAGATTATGCGCCCATTGATTGTGTTTATCATTTTCATCTGTGGCGTTTCTTTTTATTTCCAAAATGTAATAGGACCGAAGGCACAGACTAAGCTCTGGACATTGCTAATTTCCATGAAGCAGAAATCTCCGGAATTGGATATACCGGAAGGAGTTTTCTATGATGAGATTGATGGCTATAACCTTTATGTAAAACATAAGAACCGTAAAACGGGTATGCTTTACGATGTGCTGATTTATAATTTTGAAAAAGGGTTTGAGAATGCGCAGATTATCAAGTCAGATTCCGGAAGACTGGAAATGACGGCTGATAAACAGCATTTGTATTTGCATCTTTATAGTGGTGAGCAGTTTGAAAATCTGAAATCACAGAATATGAATCAGAAGAATGTGCCTTATCGCCGGGAAGCATTTCGGGAGAAGCATGCTATTATTGAGTTCAATTCCGATTTTAATATGGTGGATGCCGGCATCATGAGCAATCAGTCTAACAGCAAGGATATGGCGATGCTGCAAGCGGGCATTGACTCCATGAGGGTGCAGAATGACAGTGTAGGACGTGTCTATTTCAAGGAAGCGATGAATGGCACTTACAAGATTTCTGCTGACTTGAAGAAAGCTGATACACTGAAGATAGAGCAGGCACATTTGGGAGAATACAATGTGGACAGTCTTTTCAATGTGGCTACCTTGTCACAGAAGCAGAAGATCATTTCTACTGCCGTGAACCGTGCAGAGAGTGCAGGGAGCGATTGGAGTGTCAAGAGTTATAGTATGTCACAGACAGATACCAGCCTTCGTCGTCACATGACGTCCTGGCATGAGAAATTAACACTTTCGGTGGCATGCCTTATTTTCTTTTTTATCGGTGCTCCGTTGGGTGGAATTATCCGTAAAGGCGGTTTAGGTATGCCGGTTGTGGTATCCGTTCTTATTTTTATTATTTACTACATTATTAATAATACGGGCTATAAAATGGCACGTGATGGACAGTGGGTTGTCTGGATGGGTATGTGGACCAGTACAGCTATCTTGGCTCCATTGGGTGCATTCCTTACTTATAAGTCCAATAATGACTCCGTGGTATTGAATGCCGATGCCTATGTGAGTTGGTTTAAGAAGATCGTCGGTATACGCAGTGTGCGCCATCTATTCCGTAAAGAGGTGATTATACACGATCCTGATTATACTCATTTGCCTGCCGATTTGCAGGCACTGTCTGCTGATTGTCGTGCGTATGCTGAAAGGAAAGCGTTGAAGCGTGCTCCCAACTATTTCAAGTTGTGGATGGCAGACTCAATCGATGAAGAAATAGAAGATATAAATGAGCGTCTTGAGAAATTAGTAGAAGAGATGTCCAATACTAAATCTGTTCATTTGTTGAATGCATTGAATAACTATCCTATTATCCCGGTTCACGCTCACCTGCGTCCTTTCCGTAATTATTGGCTGAATATGGCCTGTGGATTGTTGGTGCCGATAGGATTGTTCTTCTACTTTCGCATCTGGGCATTCCGTATCCGGTTGAATAAGGATATGGAGCGGATTATCAAGACTAATGAAGACATTCAAAAGATAATAGAAACTAATCTGAAATAACCTAAATAAATAAAGGAGAATACAGAATGGAAAAAGTGAAATTAAATACAATAGAAGAGGCGATTGAAGACTTCAAGGCCGGTAACTTTGTGATTGTGGTGGATGATGAAGACCGTGAAAACGAGGGCGACTTGATTATCGCTGCGGAGAAAATAACTCCTGAGAAGGTAAACTTTATGCTGAAGCATGCACGTGGTGTGCTTTGTGCGCCGGTTACTGTGTCACGCTGTAAAGAATTAGATTTGCCTCATCAGGTCAGTGACAATACTTCCGTATTGGGCACCCCTTTTACGGTGACTATCGATAAACTGGAAGGTTGTACTACCGGCGTTTCTGCTGCCGACCGTGCCGCTACCATTCAGGCGCTTGCTGATCCGGCTTCTACTCCGGCAACCTTCGGACGTCCGGGACACATCAACCCTTTGTATGCTCAGGAAAAAGGCGTATTACGTCGTGCCGGGCATACAGAAGCTACGATTGATATGGCCCGTATGGCAGGTCTTTATCCTGCGGGTGCACTTATGGAAATCATGAATGAAGATGGATCAATGGCTCGTCTGCCTGAATTGCGTAAGATGGCTGACGAATTTAACCTGAAGTTGATTTCTATTCGTGACATGATTGCCTATCGTCTGAAACAAGAATCCATTGTGGAAGAAGGGGTAGAAGTAGATATGCCTACCGAACACGGACATTTCCGATTGATCCCTTTCCGTCAGAAATCTAACGGTCTGGAGCACGTGGCTCTGTTCAGAGGTACGTGGGAGCAAGATGAACCGATTCTGGTACGTGTGCATTCCTCTTGTGCCACAGGAGATATATTTGGCTCCAAGCGTTGCGACTGCGGCGAACAACTGCATAAGGCTATGGAAATGATTAATAAAGCCGGTAAAGGAGTAGTTGTTTATCTGAACCAGGAAGGGCGTGGTATTGGTTTGATGGAGAAGATGAAAGCGTATAAGTTGCAGGAAGACGGACTGGATACGGTGGATGCCAACATCTGTCTGGGACACCTGGCTGATGAGCGTGATTATGGTGTAGGTGCTCAGATTCTGCGTGAATTGGGCGTACACAAAATGAGATTGATGACAAATAATCCTGTGAAGCGTGTGGGGCTGGAGGCTTATGGATTGGAGATTACAGAGATTGTTCCTATTGAAACAACCCCGAATCAGTACAATGAACGTTACCTGCGTACAAAGAAGGAACGCATGGGGCATACATTACATTTTAATAAGTAATTTGCTGTTTTGTTTTCTAATATCAAAGAAAATAGCTTAATTTGCAGCCAAATTTATGCAACAACCATAAAATAGATAGAAAAATGAATCAATTATCAGATCGTTTGAACAGTTTGTCGCCCTCGGCGACGCTGGCTATGTCGCAAAAGAGCGCCGAGTTGAAGGCACAAGGCGTTGACGTAATTAACCTGAGTGTGGGAGAGCCTGACTTTAATACTCCTGACCACATCAAAGAGGCTGCGAAAAAAGCGATAGACGACAACTTCTCTCGCTATTCTCCTGTTCCGGGATATCCGGCTTTGCGTAATGCAATCGTGGAGAAACTGAAAAAGGAAAACGGTCTGGAATATACAGCCGCACAAATTTCATGTGCCAATGGTGCTAAACAATCAGTTTGTAATGCAGTATTGGTGTTGGTGAACCCAGGTGATGAAGTGATTGTGCCTGCTCCTTACTGGGTAAGTTATCCGGAAATGGTGAAGTTGGCTGAGGGTACTCCGGTGATTGTTACCGCAGGTATCGAACAGGATTTCAAGATTACTCCTGCACAGTTGGAAGCAGCTATCACTCCGAAGACTAAAGCATTGATTCTTTGCTCACCTTCTAATCCGACCGGTTCAGTTTACTCTCAGGAGGAATTGAAAGGTTTGGCTGACGTGTTGGCAAAACACCCGCAAGTTATTGTTATTGCTGACGAAATTTACGAGCATATCAATTATATTGGCAAGCACCAGAGCATTGCTCAGTTCCCCGAAATGAAAGATCGTACGGTAATCGTAAATGGTGTATCTAAAGCATATGCCATGACTGGGTGGCGTATTGGCTTCATTGCCGGACCAGAATGGCTTGTAAAAGCTTGTAATAAGCTGCAAGGTCAATATACTTCAGGCCCTTGTTCGGTATCTCAAAAGGCTGCTGAAGCTGCTTACACTGGAACACAGGCTCCTGTTGAAGAAATGCGTAAGGCTTTCGAACGTCGTCGCGATTTAATTGTGAAGTTGGCAAAAGAAGTTCCGGGATTTGAAGTAAACGTGCCGCAGGGTGCTTTCTACCTGTTCCCGAAATGTGATTCTTTCTTTGGAAAATCTGCCGGTGATCGTAAGATTGAAGATTCGGATGATTTGGCAATGTACTTGTTGGAAGTAGCTCATGTAGCTTGTGTGGGTGGTGCTTCATTCGGTGCGCCTGAATGTATCCGTATGAGTTATGCGACCAGCGATGAGAATATTGTGGAGGCTATCCGCCGTATTAAGGAAGCATTGGCTGAACTGAAATAAATGATAGTATATAAAAATGAGAAAGCCCGGTTTCATAATTGAAACCGGGCTTTTCTTTTTTTGAGTGTTGTTATTATTCTGCCGGGTGAATTGCTTCAGACGGACAAACATCAGCACAAGTACCACAATCTGTGCAAGTTTCAGGGTCGATAGCGTAGATATCACCTTCTGAGATAGCTCCTACCGGACATTCGTCAATACAAGTACCACAAGCAACACAACTGTCATTAATTACGTAAGCCATTTTCTTTAGATTTTAAATTATTAGTACTAATTAGTTCGGCAAAAATAATGGTTTTCTTGATTAGTTGTTATCAAACCTGTTTAAATTCCCTTAATTTGTACCTTGTCTAAATAATAGTGGGGAGAAAACTGAAGGAAAATGCAATAAAATGTCACTTTCAGCGTTTTAAGGATGTGAAGCGCATTTGTCTGATAATCCTTACTTTACTCCTTGCTTTTGGTGCTTCGGCACAGAAGCGGAAGGTGCAGAACCGTCCGTATATCGATCAACGGAGGTGGCACTATGGTTTTTTGGCAGGTATTCATGTGCAGGACTATAAATTGGTGAATACCGGATATGTGACGGAAGATGGTCAGAGCTGGTTTGCCGATGTGCCTGAATATTCTCCCGGATTTACGGTCGGAGTATTGGGCGAACTTTATTTGAATCAGTTTCTTTCCTTGCGTCTCGTCCCGACATTACATTTCGGGGATAAGAAAGTAGTATTCCGCGAGCAAGCCAGTGGTGAAGAACATTCGCAGTCGATGAAATCCGCCTATCTTTCTGTACCGGTAGATTTGAAGTTTTCTGCTGAACGTTTTAATAATTACCGTCCTTATCTGGTGGCAGGTATTGCTCCTACGTATGATTTCAGTGTGAAGAAGCAGGGGGCCTTATTGGTAAAGCCTTTCGATTGTTATGTAGAAGTAGGGTTGGGGTGTGATTTTTATCTGCCTTATTTCAAGTTAATCCCGGAACTGAAGTTCTGTTTCGGACTGGCAAATCTTATTAAGAAAGACCGTAAAGATCTTACGGATCAATCATTATTGAAGTTCACGCAGTCAGTCGACAAAATTACTTCCCGAATGATTGTACTCACTTTTTATTTTGAATAAGATTCATCACAGAGTAGCAATACTAAAAGTGATGGGATAGCCATCCTCGGCACTTTCACTTACCATAAAGCTACCACCAAAATGTTCAAATAACAATTGATTGATTTTTAGCCGTATGGAAACTTGCTGGGAGGCAAATGCAGGATCAACTAACGGGCTGTTTATGATACGGAATATCAGTAACTGATTTTCTTCGTCTTTGCTCAGTTGCATCTTCACTTCACGATCGGTATCGTTGGGTACAGGATAAATCAGCATACTCAATACAGCTTGGTTGAAGCGGTTGGCGTCCATTCTAAGCATCTGGTGTTCCACATCACTTTCCAGTTCGGCATGTATATGTCCGTTACTGTCTCTCCGGGCCATATATATAAGGTCGTTGCATATTTCCCGTACTTCGCAATCCTGTATCTGGAATTTCATCATTTTAGCTTCCAGGCGTGAGAGGTCGAGTACGTCGTTCACCAATTGAATCAAATCTGTAGAATTTGCCTGAATAATTTCAGAATACTCCAGTTTTTCTTTATCATCCAATCCCATATCAGTAGAGAGCAACTGTGAAAAACCGACCACATTATTCAGTGGAATACGGATATTGTAACTCATGTTTGCAAGGAAGCGGCTCTTTACTTCATTCGCTTCCTCAGCTATTTCACTCAGACGGGCCACTTCTTTCTCGTCTTTCTGCAATCTTTTTCTGCTGAAGTACATGTGGATAACGAAAGCAATCAGTGCCAGCAGGGCAATCCCAATAACGATCAATACAAAATAATGTATCTTTTCTTGTTGCTGTTCTCGTTTCAGCACCAGTTTATCCATATTGTACAAACTCTGTATTTGCTCCATTTGCGCGTTCGACAACCCTCGGTATAGAGAGTCCTTATCACGCATTACTTTCCTGTAGATGTTGATAGCAACCTCCGGATGCCCCATATCCACTAGAATATCTGCTTTCATAGCCATATATAGTATGGCATCCGGGAAAGACATCTGAAGTGTTAGGGTAATGGCATTATCCAATGACTCCAAGGCTTTTTCGTATTCTTTTCGGGCACGATAATATTCTGCATAAGCTTGCAGACGGGATACTCTGTACGGCAGGAAGGTGTTAGGGGTATCATATTCATCTGCTTTTTGCAGGTGTTCCCAGGCTTTCTTGGGGTTTCCCGTGCGGACATAGTAAAGGGCGTATTGAGTTTCCATTCCCATATATAGGGCTGAGTATGCATTCTTGAGTGCCGGTGTGGCGGTTATTAAGTCTTGTATCGCTACTTTCATCTGTTCCAGCGAAGCATACATTTTTTCATTATTATGCAGGAATGAATAAGCCAGCACAGCCTTCGACAACAGATTTATTTTATCCATAGGTCTGTCTTGCGGACTCATTAGATGGAATGCTTCTTCCAAGGCCTTTGCTCCATCTTCGTAACGTAGTGTGGCAATGTAGCTGGTCATGAGGCATAGACAGGCTTCCCGCATACCATTGCTGTCATTCAGTTTTTTAGCTTTATCATACATGATGTTCGCTTCATGGATGGCAAGTTCTATCTGTTGGTTGATTGTATACATTTCAATCTGTAACTTCTTGGCTTTGAAGTAATCATTGTAATAACTATGCTTCTCTGCCAGAACTTCCATTCTGTTCATCCACTGCGTTACGCGTTTCAGATCCAGTTTATTGAAAAAGTAGATGATATGCTCATAGGTGGCAAGACTCTGATAACGGAGGTTGTTTTGCTCCGTAGCCTCTTTCAGTAATTTATTCTCATAATAGAGGAATACCGGTGTCTGCTGGTCCAGGCGGGCGATGTCATGCAGTACATCCAGGCGCATAGAGTCGTGCGGCGCAGTGACGTAAATGCGCAATAGGCTGTCTTTAACGGTGCTATTTTGGGCATTGGCGGTGAGTAAAATTACAGTGCCTAATGCCAGTGCTATAATCAGACGCTTTATCATGCGCGACCCTCCTTTTTTTGTGTGCTTTTTGTCTGGCGTATGGGGTGTGTAAATAAGAAACGGGAACCTTCGTCATAGTCCGGATCAATCCATATCCTGCCTCCTATATGCTCTATAATTAGCTGGCAGATAGACAATCCGAGTCCGCTTCCTTGTGCGTTCTCATCCAACTTTTCGAAACGTTGAAATATATGAGCTTGTTTTTCTTTCGGGATACCACAACCGGTGTCTGTAACGGAGAATAGAGCCATGTCATCCGATTCTTTTTCCAGTTTCAGTGTGATGGCACCTTCTGCAGTGAACTTAGTTGCATTTATCAGCAGGTTTATCAATACTTGCTGTAACCGAGAATCATCTGTTTCTATTTTCAATTCTTCCAGTGAGGTTACAAACAGCAGTTCCGCCTGTGTTTGTTTTACTTTGCCCACTGTGTCAGTAACATTTCTACAGGTAGCTACTGCATCATGTTCTCCAATAGAGAACTGCATCTTACCGAATTCCAGGCTCGACAGGTCAATCACATCATTTATCAGCTTCAATAGAAGTTCAGAGTTCTGTTGAATAATCTCAGTACATTGTAGTCGGGTGGCGTCATCCAACCCTTCTTCGGTCAGCAGTGCAGAAAAACCGGATAAAGCATTGAGGGGAGTACGTATCTCATGGCTCATATTCGACAAGAATACACTTTTTGCGCGCGTTGCACTCTCTGCGTTCCACCGGGACTGCTCCAGATTTCTCTTGGATAGTGCCACTTTCTTTTTCTGTTTTCTTTGCCATACGGCTAACATGGAGATGAAAGCCAATAATCCAAGTCCGATGAAGATGGATGCAAGTACAATTCTGTTTTCCTGTGCTTTATTCCCCAGTTCCAGTTCATCTATCTGATAGGTTGCTTTCAATGCATTTATCTGGCGGATGTAACTTTTCGAAGCGAGGGTGTCAGTAACGGTATATAACTCCTGATATATTCGGCAAGCCTCATCAAAGCGCCCCAGTAATTTATACAAATATATCTTTTCGGCAGAAATCGAGCGATACTCCAGGGAACGTTTGTTGCCGGAAACCAGTTCGAGCAGTTTATTGTAAAGGGCAAGTGCTTCGTCTGCTTTTTGCTTGTCATGATCATCTGCTGCCAATGCACGATAGCAGGCTGCTGTATAATAGTCGATGGAGAACCCATGAGCCGGTTCGTGAGTATGGTTTTGGTATATGGAATCTGCCTTTTGCAGATACCGGAGCGCAGTTTGCTGATCTCCCGAGGAAATATAGTAAGTAGCATTTTCTATGAGTATGGGAATGGCGAGCGGATGTTCGGGCTGCTGTTCCAGAAGTTGGTTCAGGGGATTTACATACGTCATGGCCTCTTCCAATCGGTTCATCTGTTGCAAAAGAGTGGAGATTTTCACCAGGAGTCGATAAGTTTGCGGATTATTCGGGGATAAGTGGTGCAAGGCATCCAGATAGGAACTTAACGCCTTGTCCTGTATGTAAGAGGCAGTATATGCCTGACCGATGGCTTGATTGGCAAGAGCAATACCGAAGTTGGAGTTCATATCTTTGGCACTTTCGTACATATACCGTGCCCGGTCTACTGCCAGACTGAGGTCGCCTCGCATGATATATGCACTAACTTGCCATAACAGTAAGGTGAAATAGGATTCTTCTGTCCGGGGAAATTTCAGAGTAGGTGCCAGTTGATTTGTCCAGGAGATAATGCTGTCTATCGGTGTGTTGGCATCGTAAGGAATTTCTCTGCTGATAAGTGATTGCAATGCAGACAAGTGTTCATTGTCTGTACGAGTAGCGTATGTTCTCGTCGCAAAGGAAAAGAGCAAAATAGTAGCCACTGCCGATATAATAGCAATCTTTCTCAAAGTAGAAGATATTTTATTTAGATTATTCGCAAATGTAGTGATAAAACTAAAAAAACAAAATTATTTGCTGAATAAATAATGCAATCTTTTACTTATAATTATCAATATAGTTCCAAACCAAACTCATCTTTCAGTTGTAGCAGTGCATTGTTCTTTTGGGCCATCAGTTGAAATTTCTCTACACGACTGTAAGCACGTACCTTTTCGGTGGGGGCACTGACACGGACGGTCATGGTGGCTTTACTGTTTTTTAGGCGTTTACGTAAGTAACCTTGCAAGGTAGGAATCAGATCGGTAAACTCCTTGGCTGCAATGTCATTTTCTACAACAACTTCGAAAGTGGTCGCATCCAGCATGGTCAGGCGGATTACTTGCATACGTTTGGCAAGAGCAGTCTGCTCCTGTGGTAAGCGGCCGGCATATTCCTGCCAATAGTAGTTCACGTCCTTTTCGTTGAAGATGAAATCTTCCTCGGGTTGTGCATTCTGCTGAACGGTGGAAACAGTACGTTTCTGTTGCTCTTCGTCTACTCGCGGATGCTTAATGGAAACACCCAGACCGGACATTTTCATGACTGGTATTTTCTTTTCCTCTTTTCCTTGCGCCATCAATACGGCAGTAGGAGTGGGACGCATGGTCGTCTGCGAGCTAAAAGCTTGCTGAACTTCCGGCGAGAGAGAGGCAGCCTGAGCTGCGGGGGCTTGTTGTACAGGTCGGGGCTGTGCCGGAGCAGCGGTTGTAGCCTGCTGTTGGGGCATAGCATTTGCGGCCTTTGGCTGCTGAGCGGCGGCAGGCTGCGAGAATATGGGTTTGATAGATTGTTTAGGGCCACGCCCATCGCCTGCATCGTCCCCCTCGGCGGTAAGCTGGGCTACTTGAATCAGAGTCAGTTCCACCAGCAAGCGCTTATTTTTGCTGGCACGGTAATTCAGATCACAATCGTTGCAGAGCTTCATAGCCCGGTAAAGGAAGGGCAACGGACACTTCTGTGCCTGAGACTGGTAACGTTCGCGAATACTGGCACCTACTTCGAGTAATGCCAATGTGGCGGGGTCTTTGCTTACCAATAGGTCGCGGAAGTGAGAAGACAGTCCTGTTACAAAATGACTGGCATCGAATCCTTTATTCAGCACATCATTCAGGAGCAGCAAAGCATCGCTGACCTGGTTTGCCAGAAAATGATCTGTCAGTCGGAAATAATATTCGTAGTCCAGTACATTCAAGTTCTCGATTACGCTCTTATAGCTGATGTGTCCGCCGGTAAAGCTGACCACTTGGTCGAAGATAGACAAGGCATCACGCATACCACCGTCAGCTTTCAGGGCAATCACATTCAGTGCTTCCGGTTCGGCGGTAATTCCTTCCTTTGAAGCTACGTATGCCAGATGGGCAACGGTGTCTTCTACACCGATACGGTTAAAATCATAGATTTGGCAGCGGGAAAGGATGGTTGGCAAAATCTTATGCTTCTCCGTAGTAGCCAGAATGAAGATGGCGTGGCGTGGCGGTTCTTCCAGTGTTTTCAGGAAAGCATTGAAAGCCGAGGCAGACAACATGTGTACCTCATCGATGATATATACCTTATATTTACCTATCTGGGGCGGAATGCGTACCTGCTCTACCAACTGGCGAATATCGTCTACGGAGTTGTTGGACGCGGCATCCAGTTCATGAATATTGTATGAACGCTGTTCGTTGAATGCCGTACATGATTCGCATTGGTTACACGCTTCTCCATCAGCCGTAGGAGTCATGCAGTTGATGGTTTTGGCGAAAATACGGGCGCAAGTGGTTTTTCCCACGCCGCGCGGACCGCAGAACAGGTAAGCATGTGCCAGTTTGCCGGTGGCAATGGCATTCTTCAGCGTAGTGGTCAGGGCACGTTGTCCCACTACCGACTCAAAGGTGGTAGGGCGGTATTTTCGTGCCGATACGATATAGTTTTCCATGATTTGGGATATTCTTGTCCGTTACAATTTGTGCAAATGTACACAAAAAAAAGGAATTTCTCAGTTATTCCTCTTATCTTTGTAGGCGAAGAATCTCTCCCGGGCTTCTTTAATTATTAATTTTTTCATTCTTTAATTTGTTTATCAATGGATAAATTAGCGACACTTTGGGCCTTTGTTTGCAGGCGTAAATACCTGATTACGCTTGTGGTGTTTGTGGTTATTGTCGGTTTTCTGGACGAGAACAGCATTGTGCGCCGCATGGGCTATGCGAATGAAATCAGCCGTTTGAATAATGAGATAGAGAAATACCGGGCAGAATATGAAGAGAACACAGAGCGGTTGAACGAACTAGCTGTGGACTCCGGTGCCATCGAACGCATAGCGCGTGAGAAGTACCTGATGAAGAAACCGAATGAGGATATTTACGTATTTGAAGAAGACATCGAAAAATGAAATCCCTGATACCTGCTTTGTTTACTGTAGGCGCTTTGATGGTGCTGTTTGGTGCTGCCGTCTATATTACCGGTTGGGAGCCTGCTCCCTATGTTTATACGATTGGTGCCACTATGGTAGCGTTGGCACAGATCAATTCACCTTCCAAGAGCAATAGAGCCAATGTGAAGCGTCTTCGTCGCCAACAAATATTTGGTGCGTTGCTGCTGGTACTTACGGGTGCATTTATGTTCTTTACTCATGGAAACGAATGGATTGTATGTCTGACGGTTGCTGCCATACTGGAGTTGTACACGGCTATCCGTATTCCACAGGAAGAGGCGAAAGAATAACGCTAAAACGTAAATCCTATCCCGATATAGTATCCTAACTTCTTTGACTGATTGGAATAGTTGAGTTCCGCTTCGATAGGTCCTATGATACTATTGTAGCAGTACCCTATACTGCCGCCCGCCAATCCGTGTGTATTTGTTCCGCCAAACAGATTTTCTATCTTGTTGGCTGTCCGTCCATAACTGCCCCGAACTACGATATACTGATTCTTGTAAGTTCTTGCCCTGACTCCCAACATTCCTGTCAAGATGGCATCCGGACTCATTTCGATGTGATTGATACCTGTGAAAGGGATCTGTTGTTTCATATACCGTCCCGGCACATTACCGCCCACGAAGTTAGATATGGCTAATGACTGCGTATTCTTCCCAACTATCCTTCCATACACCGATGGCATGATGGTGAATACCCGGTTTGGTGAGAAATATCCGCTCCAATGAGTTTGGAATACGGACACGGGACTGTTCGAACCATACGTTACCATGTTATCTGTATAGAGTCTGTACGCTGCTTCCCATTCGATTCCTTGAGTAGAGAATCGCTGATTATTCAGACTATTGTACATGATACTCGCCTGATAACTGAGCAAAGCTTTGTCACTGGATCTTGTAATGGAAACGTCCGGTCCCGAGGGCCAGTCATGGTAATTGAATTTCTCGAAGTGGATTCCCGCCTTGACAAGCATTTTATACCAGCTCTTCGTGAATCCGACCCAAGCCATGTGATGCACGTAGGTCAGATTCATCAGTCGCTTACCTTCTTCGTAAAGATTAAAATCATTGTATCCTATCTGATATCCTGTATTTATATCCCAGCTTTTTTGTGGTGAGTAAGTATATTCAAGCCTTCCAAAGGTACGCTTTCCTAACCGGGTAGTGAGGCTTAACTGCGATTTCTTCTGTGCTCCGAAATAACCCCTCGCATTCAATAACAATACTGCCAGTTCTTCATTATCAAACCGTCCTCCAATATTTATAGTATTGACTGGTTTTTCATGGGGAGTGATTTGTGCTACGGAAGGTATCGTATCCAGCATAGCCCGTGTTGGTATTTTGAACGGTCCGGGATATTCCGCCCGGTAATTCGTACGGATACCTATTTCTTTTTTCAGTGCAATCAGCTTGTCCCAGTCTTTCATGGCGGCTTCTTTACCTCTGCGCATCAGGGTATCCAGTGCCTCGTGGTTGAAACTTGCCGCTGAATAACCGTCTACATCTACTTGAATATGGATGTTGCTGTCCTTCACATTTTTCCTGTAACTCTCTTCTCCCACCAGATTCAGAATTTGCCCGAGTACATTCGACATGCTTGTCAGCTCATCCGCTTTCATCAATGGATTTTGTACATCGACTCCGATAATAATTTCCGCTCCCATTTGCCGGGCAATGTCTACGGGATAATTATCCGTCAGTCCGCCGTCCACCAATACCATGCCATTGAGATAAACAGGGGCGAATACTCCCGGAATGGACATACTGGCGCGCATGGCAGTTGCCAGAATACCGTTGTGGAAAACGACTTTACTGCCATTCACGATGTTGTCCGATACACAGGCGAATGGAATAGGCATCCGGTTGAAAGAAATGGAGTCGTGATATCCCACTGTCAGTTCGGAGAGTAACCGGGAGATATTTCTTCCTTTTATAATTCCGGCATCGGATACATGTGCCGATTTCCCTGCAATTGGTACAGACAGCAGGTATTGTTCTTCTCTTAACTTCTCGCTCAACAGTGTGGTTTCCGGATCAAGAGCATCGGAAAGCAGATATTTCCAGTCCTGTGCATTGACAATGCTGTCCAGTTGTTGCGGGGTGTAACCAATGGAGTATAGGCCGCCCACGATGGCGCCCATACTGGTACCCACTACGTAGTCTATCGGAATACCGGCTTCCTCTATCACTTTCAGTGCTCCAATGTGCGCTACTCCTTTAGCGCCGCCGCCACTCAATACTATTCCCACTTTCTTACGGTTCTGTGCTCCGATCGTACAGGCAGAAAACAATACTATAATTAATAAAGACAAAGATTTATAGTTCATACTTAAGCTTTTCTTGTTTTTCTGATAAATAACAAATAAGAAAGGATTTTTCTCACTTAGTAAAGAGTTAATTCTCACTAAGGAGAGAAAAGGAAGCATATAAAGATAAAAAGGAAAATGTGAACATAAACAGTCGATATATGGATAGCCTTCCTATACCATAAGCTACTAACTTTGCCCCTATATTTCAAATGACTGATATGAAAAGGTTACTATTCATTTTTTCCTTCTTTTGCCTGTCGGTTACTGACGTAGGCGCCCAAAACACCCTGACGTTAGAAGATTGTCTCAAATTGGGTATAGAGAACAACCTGACTTTGCAAAGTAAGCGTAACGAGATACAAAAAGGAAAGTACGGCATTTCAGAAAACCGGGCGAAACTGCTGCCACAGATCAATGGCTTTGCCAACTACAATGACAATTTCGATCCACCTGTATCCGTCACCGACGGGTCTTCCTACGGTACGCCCTACAATGTTACCCACACCTTGCAATACAGTGCCAACGCCGGGCTTCAACTGCAGATGCCTCTCTACAACCAGACTCTTTATACCACCATTTCCATAGCCCGGACGATGGATGAAATGAACCGTCTGACGTATGAGAAAGCCCGGGAGGATCTCATCCTGCAAATCTGCAAGATGTACTATCTGGCGCAGGCCACTGCCGAGCAGCTTGTGCTGGTAAAAGCCAATATCGCTCGTTTAGAAGAATTGAAGGACATCACGCTGGCATTCTTCGACAACGGTATGGTGATGGAAGTCGATGTGAAGCGAGTTAACATCAATCTGGAAAACCTGAAAGTGCAATATGACAATGCGCAAGCCATGATGGAACAGCAGCTGAACCTGCTGAAGTATATTATTGACTACCCTGCCGGTGAGGCGATTGCCTTGACGCCGGTGGATACCGAAAAAAAAATTCCTGTGGCTCTGACCGGGCTTTCGGAAAACCTGTACGAACTGCAATTGCTGCAATCGCAAAGGCTACTGGCCGAACAACAGAAGAAAATGATAGATTACGGTTACCTCCCTTCACTCAGCCTGACGGGGAGTTGGATGTTTTCCGCCTACACTGACAAGGCTTATCATTGGTTCCATTCCGGGGCCTCCGGGCGGTGGTATCGTTCCTATGGTCTGGGGCTGTCCTTGCGTCTCCCCATCTTCGATGGTCTGGACAAGCGATACAAAACGAGAAAGGCTCTTGTCGACATCGAAAACATCCGCCTGGCACAGGAGAATACACGGAAAAGCCTGCAAACCCAATACCTGAATGCCACGAACGACCTGATGAACAACCAGCGTAATTTCAAGAAACAAAAGGACAATTATCTGCTGGCCGAAGATGTATATACCGTCACCATGGAGCGTTACCGTGAGGGCATCACCTCGATGACCGAATTGCTGCAAGACGAAATGCGGATGAGTGAAGCGCAGAATAACTACATCAGTGCACACTACAATTACCGGATTACAAACCTTATGTTGTTGAAAATGACAGGGCAAATAGAATTATTAGTAAAATAAACCGTTAATCAATATGAGCATGGAAGCAGCTGAAAATAAGTGTGCACCCAGCACACATCAGAAGAAAGCAAAGAAACTGAAGAAGTTACGCCGTTGGCAGATTACCGTCAGTTTGCTGGCGATAGCAGTCATGGGGTGGGGAGTGATACAAGTGGTCTGCCTCTTCCTGAACTACAAACGGACTGAAGTCAGCAACGATGCACAGATAGAACAGTACATTTCTCCTGTCAACCTGCGTGCATCGGGATACATCAGTAAGATTTACTTCACCGAACATCAGCGGGTGCACAAAGGCGACACGCTGCTTGTGCTGGACGACCGCGAGTACAAAATCCGGGTACTGGAAGCCGAAGCCGCCCTGAAAGACGCCCAGGCAGGTGCTACGGTGATGGGTGCCACACTGCAAACCACGCAGACTACGGCATCCGTTTACGATGCTTCTATCGCTGAAATAGAAATCCGCCTGGCCAAACTGGAGAAAGACCGCCAACGCTACGAGAACCTGGTGAATCGGAAAGCCGCCACACCCATACAGTTGGAACAAATAGAAACCGAGTATAAAGCCACCTATAAGAAACTGGAAGCCGTGAAACGCCAGCAAAAGGCGGCACTCTCCGGAGTGAACGAGGTGTCCTATCGTCGGGAAAGCACCGAAGCAGCCATACAAAGAACGACTGCGGCGCTTGAAATGGCGCGGCTGAACCTTTCGTACACCGTAGTCATAGCCCCCTGTGACGGAAAGTTGGGACGCCGGACACTGGAAGAAGGGCAGTTCATTACGGCCGGGCAGACCATCACTTACATTTTGCCCGACACACAGAAGTGGATTGTAGCCAACTATAAAGAGACGCAGATAGAAAAACTGTGCGTAGGGCAAGAGGTAACAATCACCGTAGATGCTATCAGTAAAAAGGAGTTCACGGGAAAGATTACCGCCATTTCCGGAGCCACCGGATCCAAATATTCGCTGGTGCCTACCGATAATTCGGCCGGAAACTTCGTGAAGATACAGCAACGCATACCGGTACGCATCGACTTCACCCATCTGTCAGCCGAAGACAACGAAAGACTTGCGGCAGGCATGATGGCAGTTGTGAAAGCTAAACTCTGAGCCTATGCCCTCGTATCCTAAGAACTATCCTTTCTACAACTGGGTGCCCAAGCCGCTGGGTATCCTCATCATGTTGTTGCTATTCATCCCAATTCTCACAGTAGGGGGCGTTTATTCCGTCAACAGCACCGAGATGATGAGTGGACTGGGCATCATATCCGAGCATATACAATTCACCAACTTTGTCACTTCCATCGGGATGGCGGCTTTTGCTCCTTTTCTTTACCGGCTGATGTGCATTCGACGGGAGAAGATGATGTGCCTGGTAGGATTTTCGCTCATGTATGTCTTCAGTTATATTTGCGCCAAGACGGACAGCATTTTTTTGCTGGCGCTTTGCAGTCTGCTGATGGGCTTTCTGCGGATGGTGCTGATGATGGTTAACCTGTTCACCCTTATCAGGTATGCGGCCGGTATGGAGGCCACCCGTAACATCACTCCGGGGCTGGAACCCGAGGATGACAAAGGCTGGGACAAACTCGACATAGAGCGGTGCGTCAGTCAGCCAGGTATCTACCTGTTCTTTATGATTTTGGGGCAATTGGGTACATCGCTTACCGCTTGGCTGGCTTTTGAGTACGAATGGCAATATGTGTACTATTTCATGATGGGGGTGGTGTTGCTCTCCATCCTGATTATCTTCATCACGATGCCCTATCATAAGTTCACTACCCGTCGCTTTCCCATCAACTTCCGCCAGTTCGGCAATGTGGTCGCATTTAGCGTCACCCTGGTGTGTATCACCTATGTGCTAGTTTATGGTAAGGTGCTCGATTGGTACAATGATCGCTCCATCCGTACTGTCAGCTTCGTGGCTATCATTTTCGGTTGCGTATTCTTCTATCTGGAGAAAGGTCGGAATTCGCACTATATGTTACTGGATGTCCTCCGGTTGCGTACCATTCGCTTGGGGGTGTTGCTTTACCTTCTGCTGATGATATTCAATTCGAGCGCCATGTTTGTCAATGTGTTTACGGGGATTGGCATGAAACTCGACAATTACCAGAATGCTACGTTGGGCAACTGGTGCATGGCGGGTTATGCAATTGGGGCCCTCTCTTCCATGTTCTTGGGTTCCAAAGGCGTGCATTTCAAATATCTGTTTGCGGCGGGTTTCCTGTTTCTGGGCCTGTCAGCGGTCTTCATGTACTTTGAGGTGCAGAGTGCCGGACTATACGAACGGATGAAATATCCGGTCATTATCCGCACCACCGGTATGATGTTTCTCTATGCTCTGACCGCTGCCTATGCCACACAACGGATGCCCTACAAGTACCTCTCCACTTGGATCTGCGTGATGCTTACCGTGCGCATGGTGCTGGGTCCCAGCATAGGAGGAGCCATTTACTCAAACGTGTTACAGGAGCGCCAACAGCATTACATTGTCCGCTATGCGCAAAATGTAGATATGCTGCATCCCGAAGCCTCCGCCTCGTTTATCCAGACCATGCAAGGAATGCAGTATCAGGGAAAAAGCAAGCAAGAGGCACTTAACATGGCTGCCCTATCCACAAAAGGGCGTATTCAGGTACAAGCCACGCTGTCTGCTGTAAAAGAGATGGCTGGCTGGACTATATACGGTTGTCTGTTTTGCATGATATTTGTACTTATTATTCCATATCCTAAACGAAAATTGTTAACTTAGCGCAGTCTATTTAAATACCCCGTAATTTGCTATAGTATGGATACTCAGCAAGAACGTTTGCTCCATCTTGACCATGCTCTGTTGAGTGGAGAGAATATTTGCAGTTCCGAAGGGATGCTTCGCAGTTTCCCTTCCTCTTTCAAAACCCCATTCTGTATAAATGGGGTGGGCGTGGTAGTCTGTCGTCAGGGTAGTTTCTTATTCTCCCTGAATCAGAAACTCTTTTCCGCTAAGGCGGGCGAAACACTTTTCATCCCTGAAGATTCGCAGCTTCAGGTGCTTCAGGAATCGGAAGATATGGAACTCTTCATTTTGGTCTATCAGATAGGGCCGATACGGGACATCATTGGCAATTCAGTGGTATCCATGTATTTGTATTCTCATCTTGCTACGGAACCCTGTTATGTATGGAACACTGGTGAAGAAGAGGAAGTGCTGAAGTACATGTCCTTGTTGGACAGTACTCTGCATGTAGAAGAGAATACCTTTAATTATTATGAGCAGAAGCTACTTTTACTGGCTTTGACGTATCGGCTTTGTTCGGTCTACAATCGCAAGCTCATCACCGAAAGAGCTTCTGTGGGGCGCAAGCATGATATCTTTATCCGCCTAATCCAGTTGATAGAGCAGCATTACAAAGAGCAGCGCGGTGTGGAGTTCTATGCCGATAAACTTTGCCTGTCGCCCAAATACCTGTCCGTGTTGTCCAAATCCATCTGTGGGTATACGGTGCAGGAATTGGTTTTCAAGGCCATTATTCGCAAAAGTATTTCGCTGCTCAAGAATACGCAACAGACCGTGCAGGAAATATCCAACTACTTCAACTTCCCGAATGCCTCTTATTTCGGCACTTTCTTCAGGAAACAAACAGGAATGTCTCCGCAGCAATTCCGTCACTCCTCTTTTGTGCTCCGATAGCGAATGGGGGATGTCCCCAGGTGTCCTTTTACATATTTCCCGAAGAAAGATTGATTCGGGAAGTTGAATTCTTCCGCAATCTCTTTGATAGACTTGTCCGAATGTTTTAGCCGGTATTTGATGTGCTCTATCGCAGTCTCATTTATCAAATCCAGAGGAGCCCTTCCGCATGCTTGTTTGATGACCTTTGAAAAGTGTTTGGGCGTATAGCAAAGTGCATCGGCAAAGTAAGTCACTGAACGATGCATACCATTGTCTTTCGACAACAGTTCCATGAACTTCCGTAAAATATGGTCAGCCTGTTTGATGCCCTCTTTCGATAGTTTGGCTTTCTCCGAATCGGCGATTTCTTTGTTGAGGTAACCCATCATCTCGCAAAAGATGGCGGCAAACAGATGCTGCACCACCGCTTTATGATAACAATGGGGTTCATCGTTAATTTTCGCCAGGATTAACTCTCCATAGTGTTTAAAAATGCTGTTGTCATTTTCCCTGTTAATAGATTTCACCGGATTGTTGTGGATATGGATGGCAGTGTCCCACGTATCTTTTTCTACTTTGAGGATACGTTGCAGGAATCGGGTGGAAAATCCTGCAAGCCTTACTTTATATTTAGGACTCATCATTGTATGCCCGATAATGGTGTTGGGAAGGCCGAGCAGTAAGTCGCCCGGCTGTAGCTGGTAGGTCCGGTTGTTGATATCCAGTTGTATGCACCCTTCTATACAAACGGCAATAAGGAAACACTCCAATCTGACAACCTCATTACTATAAGGTATTCCATCCAGACTGTTGACTATCGCAAAGTCATCATCTATATAGTCAAGAATATGCTGACTGTTCTTAAAGTCTTCTATGGTTACGGTCTTAATGTTCTCTTTTTCCATATTATTTCATTTTTCTTTTTGCAAAGTTGGTAAATTATGGGGAAAACAGGATGTCCTATTATCCTTTAATATTGTTCTATATGATGCTTATTGATAATTAGTTAGCTTTAAAAGTGACGAATAACGAAAATGGGACATTCTTGGGGGAAAATTGATCACTATGGCTTTGTTCCTTTCTCCTACATTTGTCCCAGTTTTAATAAAAAGACAATTAGAGTAAGTATGATTACAGTGAACAAAAAATGGTTACGGCTGATAGGGATTGTCGGTTGTACAGTGTGGATGGCATCTTGCAAACAGGCAACGGATGCGGGAGTGAAACCTTCTTTTGCAATAATGGAAGTAAAAGCGGCGGATAAAGAACTTTCCACTTCGTATTCGGCCACTATCCGTGGGCGGCAGGATATTGATATCTATCCGCAAGTATCGGGTACTATCGAAAAACTTTGTGTGACTGAAGGACAGACGGTGCGCCGTGGACAGTTGCTTTTCGTTATCGATCAGATTCCCTACAGAGCTGCGCTCAAGACTGCCGTTGCCAATGTGGAAGCTGCACGTGCTGCAATGGCGACTGCCGAACTCACCTACAACAGCAATAAAGAGTTGTATGCACAGAAAGTAGTTTCAGAGTTCAGTCTGAAAACAGCTGAGAACACCTATCTCACTGCCAAAGCACAGCTGACGCAGGCCGAAGCCCAGGAAGTGAACGCACGCAACAATCTTTCCTATACTGAGGTGAAAAGTCCCAGTGACGGAGTAGTGGGGGCATTACCCTATCGCGTGGGTGCATTGGTAGGTGCCAACCTGCCGTATCCGTTGACTACGGTCAGTGACAATTCGGACATGTATGTCTATTTTTCCATGACTGAGAATCAGTTACTTGCCCTTACACGCCAGTATGGTAGCATGGATGAAGCCCTGAAGAACATGCCGGAAGTGGAACTGATACTGAATGATAATTCGGTATACAATAAGAAAGGTGTCATAGAATCCATTAGTGGAGTTATTGACCGTCAGACGGGTACTGTAATGGCACGTGTGGTATTTCCTAACGAATCACGCCTGCTTCATAGCGGAGCATCCGGTACGGTAGTGGTGCCCAGCATCTATAAGGATTGCATTGCTATTCCGCAGGGAGCTACTGTGCAGATGCAGGACAAAGTTGTGGTATATAAAGTAGTGGACGGCAAAGCAGTCTCTACACTGATCACTGTAGCCGGAATTAACGATGGGCGCGAATATGTGGTGCTCAGCGGATTACAATCCGGTGATGAAATTATATCGGAAGGTGCCGGATTAGTGCGTGAGGGCACACAAGTAAAATAAGAAGGGAGACAAATTATGAAAGGAAATGTATTTATAAAGCGGCCGGTGATGGCTATCTCCATCTCCGTGCTGATTCTGGTCATAGGGCTTATTTCGCTCCTTACGCTGCCGGTAGAGCAGTATCCGGACATTGCACCTCCCACAGTATATGTAAGTGCTCAGTATACGGGCGCTGATGCCGAGGCAGTAATGAACAGCGTCATCATGCCGTTGGAAGAGAGTATTAATGGTGTGGAGAATATGATGTATATCACTTCCACGGCATCTAACTCCGGCCTCGCTATTATACAGGTTTACTTTAAGCAAGGTACAGACCCTGATATGGCGGCAGTGAATGTGCAGAACCGTGTAGCTAAGGCACAGGGTTTGCTGCCGGCCGAGGTAACCAAAATCGGTGTAAGCACGCAGAAGCGTCAGACCAGCTTCCTCCAGATTGGTGCTTTGGTCTGCAACGACGGGCGTTATGATCAGACGTTCCTTGCCAATTATCTGGACATTAATGTACTGCCTCAAATCAAACGCGTAGAGGGAGTAGGAGATGTAATGGAATTGGGAGATACATACAGTATGCGTATCTGGCTGAAACCGGAACGGATGGCGCAATATGCCCTGGTTCCTTCGGATATTACTGCCGTGCTGGGTGAGCAGAACATTGAAGCTCCTACCGGTTCGCTGGGTGAGAGTTCGAAGAATGTCTTCCAGTTTACCATGAAGTATCGCGGACGATTGAAGAGTGTGGAGGAATTCCAGAATACCGTAATCCGTTCGCAGAGCGACGGTTCTGTACTCCGCCTGAAGGATGTAGCCGATGTACAATTGGGTACGATGACTTATAGCTTCCGCAGTGAGATGGATAGCAAACCGGCTGTTCTTTACATGGTATTCCAGACGGCAGGCTCCAATGCAACCGCTGTGAATAAGGAAATTACTGCCCAGATGAAACAGATGGAAAAGAGTCTGCCGGAGGGAACAGAGTTCGTCACGATGATGAGTTCCAACGACTTCCTTTTCGCTTCTATCCACAATGTGGTAGAAACATTAATCATCGCTATTATTCTGGTTATTCTGGTGGTGTATTTCTTCTTGCAGGACTTAAAGAGTACGCTCATTCCGTCCATATCCATCATAGTGTCGCTGGTGGGTACGTTTGCCTGTCTGGTGGCTGCGGGATTCAGTCTGAATATCCTGACACTGTTTGCACTGGTGCTTGCCATTGGTACGGTGGTGGACGATGCCATTGTGGTGGTGGAAGCGGTGCAGTCCAAATTTGATGCCGGATACAAATCTCCTTATCTTGCCACTAAAGATGCGATGGGTGATGTGACGATGGCTATCATCTCCTGTACTTGTGTATTCATGGCAGTGTTTATTCCTGTAACATTTATGGGAGGAACTTCCGGTGTATTCTATACACAGTTCGGTATCACGATGGCAACTGCCGTAGGTATTTCCATGATTTCGGCTTTGACGCTATGCCCGGCTTTGTGTGCTATCATGATGCGTCCGTCGGACGGGACCAAGAGTGCCAAGAGTATTAACGGACGGGTACGTGCAGCTTACAATGCCTCGTTCAACGCTGTGCTGGGTAAATATAAGAAAGGTGTGATGTTCTTCATCCGTCATCGCTGGATGGTGTGGGCTTCGTTGATAGCCGCTATCGCATTGTTGGTTTATCTGATGAGTACTACCAAAACGGGACTTGTTCCTCAGGAAGATCAGGGTGTCATCATGGTGAACGTCAGTATCTCACCGGGAAGCACGCTTGATGAAACAACGAAGGTAATGGATAAACTGGAAGATATCCTCCGGGATACGCCCGAAATAGAACATTATGCCCGCGTAGCAGGCTATGGACTTATATCCGGTCAGGGAACTTCTTACGGTACAATCATTGTGCGCTTGAAGGACTGGAGCGAACGAAAAGGAAAGGATCATAGTTCGGATGCTGTGGTTGCCCGCCTCAATGGACAGTTTTATGGTATTAAGGAAGCGCAGATATTCAGTTTCCAGCCTGCTATGATTCCGGGGTATGGTATGGGTAACTCCCTCGAACTGAACCTTCAGGACAAGACGGGTGGCGATATGGAAACATTCTACCAGTCGGTAATGCAGTTCCTCGGCGCACTGAATCAGCGTCCGGAAGTAGCTATGGCTTACACGGCATATGCCATCAATTTCCCGCAGGTATCGGTAGAAGTGGATGCGGCTAAATGTAAGCGTGCCGGTATTTCTCCGGGAGCAGTGCTCGATGCATTGGGCAGCTATTGCGGTGGTGCGTACATATCTAACTATAACCAGTTCGGTAAAGTGTATCGTGTGATGATGCAGGCTTCGCCTGAATACCGCCTGGATGAGCAATCTCTGGACAATATGTTTGTACGGAATGGTACGGAAATGGCTCCGGTAAGTCAGTTTGTAACATTGAAGAAAGTGTTGGGACCGGAAACAACCAATCGTTTCAATCTGTATAGCTCTATCTCTGCCAATGTAAATCCTGCCGAAGGTTACTCTTCCGGTGAAGTGCAGAAGGTGATTGAAGAGGTGGCAGAACAGACTTTGCCTACGGGCTACGGATATGAATATGGTGGTATGGCACGTGAAGAAGCAAGTAGTGGTGGTGCACAGACTATTTTCATCTATGCCATTTGCATATTCCTTATCTATCTGATTCTGGCATGTCTTTACGAAAGTTTTTTTGTACCGTTTGCCGTTATCTTCTCCGTACCGTTCGGATTGATGGGATCATTCCTGTTTGCCAAGTTGCTCGGGCTGGAGAATAACATTTACCTGCAAACAGGTGTGATTATGTTGATTGGTTTGCTGGCCAAGACGGCTATCCTGATTACGGAATACGCCATAGAGCGTCGTCGTAAAGGAATGGGCATCGTGGAATCTGCCTATTCTGCCGCACAGGTTCGCTTGCGTCCTATCCTGATGACGGTGTTGACAATGATTTTCGGTATGCTTCCGCTGATGTTCTCTTCCGGTGCAGGTGCCAATGGTAACAGTTCGCTGGGTACAGGCGTTGTGGGCGGCATGGTTGTCGGTACACTGGCATTGCTCTTCGTTGTTCCCGTCTTCTACATTATCTTTGAATTCTTACAGGAGAAAATCCGTCCGCCGATGGAGGAAGAAGCAGACGTACAAGTGTTGCTTGAGAAGGAGAAGAGTGAAGCTGAACGGAATAATAAATAAATGAAAGAAAAGATGATGTATCAAAGTGACATATTTTGGGTAGAGCAGTTGATAGCGTATTGCATTGCTGCTATTCTATGGTGCATTATTGATAAAATCAATTCTAGGAAACATATTAAAGATACTGAAGAATGAAAAAGCAAATCATCACATTAGCTGTCACTGGCCTGCTGCTGAGCAGTTGTGGCATCTATACTAAATACGAGCCCGTTACTTCCATCCCCGACCAGCTTTATGGCGGGGAAGTAGTGACCGAAGACACCGCCAGTCTGGGTAATATGGATTGGCGGGAACTCTTCACCGATCCTTATCTGCAATCCCTCATTGAAGTGGGATTGCAGACCAATACTGATTATCAGTCTGCCCAGCTTCGTGTAGAGGAAGCACAGGCAACACTGATGTCTGCCAAACTTGCTTTCCTGCCTGCCTTTGCTCTTGCTCCGCAGGGAACCGTGAGCAGCTTCGATACGCAAAAGGCAACGCAAACTTATTCGTTGCCTGTCACTGCCAGTTGGGAGTTGGACGTCTTCGGCCGTATGCGCAATGCCAAGAAACAGTCGCAAGCTCTTTATGCTCAAAGTGAGGATTATCGTCAGGCTGTCCGTACCCAACTGATAGCCGGGATAGCCAATACCTATTATACGCTGCTGATGCTCGACGAACAACTTGCCATTTCCCGGCAAACGGAAGAAGCGTGGAAAGAAACCGTGGCGTCTACTCGTGCCTTGATGAATGCCGGAATGGCGAATGAATCGGCCGTATCGCAGATGGAGGCGACGTACTATCAGGTACAGGGTTCCGTGCTCGACTTGAGGAAGCAAATCAACCAGGCAGAGAACAGTCTTGCCCTTCTGTTGGCTGAAACACCCCGTCATTATGAACGTGGTAGTCTGGCACAGCAGCAGTTCCCCACCGACTTTTCGGTAGGTATTCCGGTGCAGATGCTTTCCGGTCGTCCCGATGTCCGCAGTGCCGAGCGTTCACTCGAAGCTGCGTTTTATGGTACCAATAAGGCCCGTTCGGCTTTCTATCCCTCCATTACTTTAAGTGGAAGTGCCGGCTGGACGAACTCTGCCGGAGTGATGATACTCAATCCGGGCAAGTTTCTGGCATCTGCTGTAGGATCGTTGACGCAACCGCTTTTCAACCGCGGACAGGTAGTTGCCCAGTATCGCATTGCCCGTGCACAGCAGGAAGAAGCCGCACTTGGCTTCCAGCAAACCTTGCTCAATGCAGGCAGCGAGGTGAACGATGCTTTAACGGCTTATCAGACCAGTCAGGGCAAGAAACTTCTGTTGGATAAACAGGTTGCTTCTTTACAAACCGCCTTGAGAAGTACTTCCTTGCTGATGGAGCATGGCAATACCACTTATCTGGAAGTACTCACAGCCCGGCAGACATTGCTTAGCGCACAATTGTCGCAGACTGCTAATCATTTTACCGAAATACAAAGCTTAATTAACCTATTCCAAGCGTTGGGAGGCGGACAGAATTAAAACTGTATCATACTCTCTTTCTGTTACTTTACTTCTATGAAAGGAGAGCTGCCCGGAAGGTGTTCCGTGGCAGTTCTTTTCTTCATTTTCTAAGGCTATATACGCAGTGAAATCTTCTTTTTGCCACTCATCCGGTAAAGAAAGTTTGTAATGGCTATCCTTTTTCATTTCTTTTCGATTTCCGTTTTGTCTTGTTCATCTGGATAGTATGGAGTTAACCAGTAATTTAGTAGACGTATTCTATCTGACATGCAGAGGTATCTGCATACTAATGGGAATAGTAGGGGGACATCGGGATGAGTCTAAATGATTTCTGCTTCTGTACTTCCTGTGAATTCCATAACATAGCCTTTCATCAAAGTATAATCCGCAGGTAGCCGAAAAGTTATTCAGCAACGCGCTGAAAACCGGACACAACGAGGTGCATATAAGTACCGCCATCCATCTGGTCGAACTGTGCGGCGTAAAAGAAAAGATCAAGCCGAAATTCCATCGGACGTTGGTACACCTGGTACAGAGGTTCACCGTTCCTTTTGCTTCACACACACGCGCGTAATATATAAGGTGTACACTCAAGAGGAAAATGTGGCAAATGACAGTAATCCGCTGTCATGGGCGGAGCT